>Ga0208916_10000094_pt1 | contig 39409 bp, 34 predicted proteins | sample DEB19_08_DNA_5_FD_184523 | JGI IMG/M metagenome (GOLD analysis project Ga0208916, IMG submission 184523) | Aqueous microbial communities from the Delaware River and Bay under freshwater to marine salinity gradient to study organic matter... | ecosystem: Environmental > Aquatic > Marine >... | reverse complement strand
CTTGAAGGCTACGCCCAACTCGACCGCCAACTGCGCGACTGGCTGTGTGAAGCCACCGGCTACGACGGCATCAGCCTGCAACCCAACGCCGGCTCGCAAGGCGAATACGCCGGCCTGCTGGTCATCAAAGCCTATTTAGACGCCAACGGCCAAGGCCATCGCAACATCTGCCTGATCCCGTCGTCCGCCCACGGCACCAACCCCGCCAGCGCGCAAATGGCCGGCCTGAGCGTGGTCGTCACCGCCTGCGACGCGGCAGGCAATGTCGACATGGCCGACCTGCAAGCCAAGTGCGAGCAACACAGCGCCAACCTGGCGGCGGTGATGATCACTTACCCCAGCACCCACGGCGTGTTTGAAACGCAGGTCAAGGAACTCTGCCAGCTGGTGCACGCGCACGGCGGCCGCGTGTATGTCGACGGCGCCAACATGAACGCGCTGGTCGGCGTGGCCGCGCCGGGCGAATTTGGCGGCGATGTGAGCCACCTCAATTTGCACAAAACCTTTTGCATTCCACACGGCGGTGGCGGCCCGGGCGTGGGCCCGGTGTGCGTGGTCGCTGACCTTGTGCCTTACCTGCCCGGCCATGCCACAGCGGGTTACCCGGTCAACGGCGTTGGTGCGATTTCAGCAGCACCTTTAGGCAATGCCGGGGTGCTGCCGATCAGCTGGATGTACTGCCGCATGATGGGGCCGGAAGGCCTGCAAGCCGCAACCGAAGTCGCGATCTTGAGCGCCAACTACATCAGCGCCCGGCTGAAAGACCACTATCCCACGCTCTACGCCAGTGCCAACGGCCACGTCGCACACGAATGCATTTTGGACTTGCGACCCTTGAAAGAGAGCAGCGGCGTCAGCGCAGAAGACGTTGCCAAGCGCTTGATGGACTACGGTTTTCATGCGCCCACACTGAGCTTTCCAGTCGCCGGCACCTTGATGGTAGAGCCGACCGAAAGCGAATCGCTGGCCGAAATTGACCGCTTCATCGCCGCCATGATCGCCATTCGCGAAGAAATCCGCATGATCGAAAACGGCGGCTGGCCGCAAGACAACAACCCGCTCAAACACGCACCGCACACCGCTGCCAGCTTGCTAGGTGCAGAATGGGACCGACCTTATTCGCGCGAAGTCGGCGGCTTTCCGCTGGCCAGCCTGAAGCAAGCCAAGTACTGGCCGCCCGTGGGCCGCGTCGACAATGTCTACGGCGACCGCCATCTGTTTTGCAGCTGCGTGCCAGTGGCAGACTACGCGTGACCACCGACTGAACACTTTCACTCTCTGAAGCCATTGATGAACAAAAATCTGAAATTACGCCTTGCCCCTGCCTGCATCTTTGCTGCCGTTTTGACCCTCGTCAGTGCCAGCGCCTTTGCCGTAGCCCCAGCCGAAACCCTGCCCTCTGGCGTGAAGGTGACCCACACCAAAGACGGTACAGGCGCCAACCCCAAGGCCTCTGATTCAGTCAAAGTGCATTACCGCGGCACACTGGCCAACGGCACTGAATTCGACAGCTCCTACAAGCGTGGCACGCCGGCTACTTTTCCGTTGAGCCGGGTCGTGCCCTGCTGGACTGAAGGCATGCAAAAAATCAAGGTCGGCGGCAAAGCCACCTTGACCTGCCCGCCGGCGACCGCTTACGGCAGCAGCGGTGCAGGTGGTGTGGTGCCGCCAAACGCCACGCTGACCTTTGAGGTCGAGTTGCTGGCGATCGAGAAGTAAATCAGCCCCCCTGGAGTGGCTGGCTCAACAGGGTCAGCACTTCAGCGTTGAAAGCATCAGCCTGCTCGAACTGAGCCCAATGGCCTGAAGCATTGATGGCACGCAGGCCCCTGAACTGGGGTGCTGCTGGTAGCGCGGCTTCGTACAAGCCAACTTGCCCCAGGTAAAACGGGTCTTGGTCACCGTACAGCACATACAGCGGGCTCTGAATCTCGGGCAGTGCACGGGCGAGGATGTCGGTGCGCGACAAGCGGCGGCCGGGGATGCGGTCACGGACAGCGTTGGCAGCTTGTAGTTGGCAGGCCAATGGCGTGATGGCGGCGGGGTTGTGCAGCATCAGAGCTTGCAAATTGTGGTGATGCACCTCCAATTGCTGCTCGTTGCTGGGCAGGTGGCGCCAGCCCTTGAGCTTGAACGGCACCAGCGGCTCAATGCCAAAGCCGGGCGCGCCGACCAGTATCAGCCGCAGCACCCGGGCCGGAAAGCGATGCGCCAGCAAACCGGCCGTCATGCCGCCAAAAGAAAAACCCATCAGGTCGCAAGCGGTATCACCCAGCAGCTGCTTGAGCCCAACTTCCAGCGGCTCGGGCATCACGTCAACATCACCGCCACCGGGCGGCAAAGCCGAGTCACCAAAGCCCGGCAGATCCGGCACAACCACGCGCCGACCGGAGGCAGCCAACGGCAGCAAGTTACGCAACCAATGGGTCCAGCTGCCGCTCCCGCCATGGAACAAGACCAGCGGCGGCAGCGCCGGGTTGGCGCCCTGCTCACCCCAAACATGCCAGACCAGCTGACCTGTTCCGCAGGGGGTGAGCACGCGGCGCGCAGCCTTCAAGACTTGGGCGTACTCGGCGTTTTGTGAAAGTGGGGATAGTTGAAAGTCTTGTGAGGCTTCTGATAAAGCCTCGGGGGAAGAATCGGTTACAGATGTCATCCCACGTTTATACCCGCCTCAGTCTTGCACCTTGCCGCGTGAGCTTTTGATGCTGGAACGCTGGCTCTTGCCTTCCAGCCGACGTTGCTTCGAGCCATAAGTCGGTTTGGTGGCGCGCCGGGCTTTCGGCGGCACTGCCACGCTGTCAACAACCTCTTGCAAGCGCGCCAGTGCGTCGCTGCGGTTCATCTCTTGCGTGCGGTGCTGTTGCGCTTTGAGCACCAGCACGCCATCCTGCGTGATGCGGCCGTCACTCAGACACAGCAGCCGCTCCTTGATCTCGACGGGCAAGGACGACGCCGCAATGTCAAAGCGCAAGTGCACCGCGCTGGACACCTTGTTGACGTTTTGGCCGCCCGCGCCCTGCGCCCGAATCGCGTTGAACTCGACCTCGCGCTCATCAACCGGGTAGTGGGAAATAGTCGCCATGGCCTGCATTGTGAACGGCCTTGAATCCGTCCCTCTATTTGTCACTGCGGACGAAGCGCGGCAGGACATATTTTTTAGTCCAGCGAAAGAACAAATGCACGGGAGACTCATCGGGCGTGAATTTCTAAAAGACCTGCTGGGCACATCCGCCTTCCCTCTGGAGCGTCCAGCCCGGGTGTCTAAGGTCACCAAAGTCACGGTCATGGATGATGCATTGGCTGTGCCCGCCAGTGTCGCACCGACCAGCGACGCACCCTTGTAGCACCTTCATTTCGCTCTCAAGCATGAGGGTCTGCAACTGCAGGCTGCCATCTTGGCACTCAAACAGATTGATCGCCAGGTCCTTGGCAACGCATTCCAGAAAAGTCCCAGCAGCGCTTATGTGCGCCAGATCTGCTATCTGTGGGAACTGGCCAATAGCATTTGTCTGGCCGGGTTGCCCGCTGCGACCGGCCCGTGCACGTTTTTTTGATCCCGAAAAATTTATAACAGGTCTGATACAGGAAAGCAGAAGCCTTTGCAGCGTTGCTTTCGCGCGCACATGCGCCGGAGTTTGCTTCGTCTTTGCGCATCCGCTCATGGATGGCGATGGTCGGCTTTCCAGGTTTTTATTTCACAAAGTGGTGTGTGGGCATGGCGTTCTGCCGAACGGTCCGGTGTTGCCGGTGTCGATGGCGATGAAAGCGCATTTCTGCGCCGTTTTGATGCGGTCTACAAAGCGGTCAACGATGCCGTGGACATGAACAACAACGACCTCGTGCTGCTGGTGCGTGCCTGCCTGTAAAACGAGGGCAAACTTTCGACCAGTTGCTACAAGCAGCTTGTCGCCAAAGGCCATCCTGTAGCCTTGCCAGAACAAGCGCAACACGTCTTGACGCTGGCCCTTCAAGAACTGGGCGACGACAGCTGAACTGACAGGGCCTTCCCCTATACTTAAAAGCCGGTTTTCGGTGGCACACAGTGAACAAACCATGCACATTGGCATTGCAGAAGACGACCCTGACCAACTTGCCTTGATCAGCCTCTGGCTAGAGGCTGCGCAGCACTCGGTGCGGGGTTTTGGCACTGCTGCCGACTACCTTGACGCCCTGAAGAAAGAGCACTTTGATCTGTTGATCATCGACTGGATGCTGCCTGACGGTACCGGCATCGACCTGTTGCCGTGGGTTCGCAGCAATCTGGGTTGGGATCTGCCGGTGCTGGTCGTCACAGCCCGAGAAGATGAAGCCACCGTGGTACAGGCGCTGCAAGCGGGCGCTGACGACTACGTCGTCAAACCTCTCAAACATTTGGAGTTGCTGGCTCGGTTGGCTGCCTTGGCTCGCCGCGTGCGATCGGGCGGCATGCCGGTGCTGCGTTTGGGAGCCTTCGAGATCGACGTCAGCTGTCAGCGACTGACGCTCGACGACGAACCGGTGACCATGACGCAAAAAGAGTTCGACTTGTCGGCGTATCTGTTTCAAAACCCCGGCAAACTATTGTCGCGTGATCATTTGCTCAACAAAATCTGGGGCATCAACGTCGACGTCGACACCCGCACTGTCGACACGCACGTCAGTCGGCTACGCAAGAAGCTGAGTCTGGACGGCAGCAAGGGCTGGAAGCTGTCACCCGTGTACGGCGTTGGTTATCGCTTTGAGCGGGTTGAATTGCCCTCTTAGAACGTGGTGTGCCAGTTGCGCCAGCTCTGCTTGATACTGCGCGGATTCAACATGGTCGTTGGTGGCGACTGCCGCGCGTCGCCCCACCAGCGCTGGCTGTCTTGCAAGCTGTTAACTTGCTCGACACAGCCGTCGCTGGTCACGCAATACGTGCCTGAGACCAGCGCTTCGCAGGCGGTAGCCCCGGCGTCGACTCGCGCGTAATCAAACAGCACGCTGCGCTCGACGACAGCGCCGGCTTCAATGTGGCAGCCGCTGCCAATCCAGACCGGTCCGCGCAGCACGCAGCCGGCATCAATCCGACTGCCCGAGCCGATGAACACCGGCCCTTCGATCTGCACCGAATCCCAGGCCACCCGCGTGTTCAGGCCGACACGCACGCCTGGTCGCACCAACTGGCCAGGCAAGGCCACACCGGCGACGCCGCCTTGCATCATGCGCTGCACAATTTGCCAGTAGTCAGACAGACGGCCGATGTCCAGCCATTCGAAGTCATGGCATTGGGCAAAAAAAGGCACGCCTTGATGCACCAGCGCGGGGAACAATTCACTGCCAATGTCGTACACGCCCTGCGCCGGAATGTGCGCCAGTACCTCAGGCTCAATCAGGTAAATGCCGCAGCTGGCTTGGCGCGACAAGGCTTCATGCGGCGTTGGTTTTTCTTGAAAGGACGCCACCCGGCCGTTGGCATTCGCAACCACAATGCCGTAGTTCGAGACGTCTTTTTCAGCCACCTCACGGGTGATCACGCTGGCGATGGCACCCTGCGCACGGTGAATAGCGGCCGCAGCTTGGAGTTCAATGTCAACCACCGCGTCGCCGCACAGCACCGCGGTGGTGTCGTCGATGAAACCGCCTAAATTGTGAATGTTACGCAGCGCGCCGGCTGAGCCCATCGGTTCGGGCACCACTTGCCCGTCTTTGAGATGGCCCTCAAACGAGTAGCCGATGTGCGCCCCAAAACGCCTCCCATCGCCAAAATACTGCTCGATGCGGTGCGCGAAATGGCTGGTGTTGACCATGATCTCGCTGATGCCTTGGCGCACCAAGTGCTCGACGATGTATTCCATCACCGGCTTGCCGAGCAAGGGGATCATCGGTTTGGGGGTGTCACTGGTGAGCGGCTGCAGGCGGGTGCCGCGACCGGCGGCCAAGATGACGGCTTTCTTGATCAATGAAACTCCTCGGTGGTTAGGCCTGATGGGCATGACTGGATTACAAGGCAAACCACCGACCGAGTTGTGTCAGGACTGTGAACCTTCAAAGCCTTGAACGGCTTGGCTTAAGTCTGGGTAAATGTGGACGTGACAGTGCAAGCGCATCAACTTGAAAAGCGCGCTCACGGTGTGCGACAAATCGCACAAGTGAAGTTGACCCTGAATGTTTTTTAAATGCTGCAGGCATGACAACAGTGCGGCGAGCCCAGCGCTGTCGATGAATTGCACCCCGGCCAGGCTGAGCACCGCTTTGCACCCGTGTTGCAGGTGGGACTTCATAAACTGAAGTAAGGCTTGGGCGTTGCTGGCGTCCAGTCTTTCAACCCGCAGCTCAAGCACCAAGACGCCATCTGCTCCAACACAGCTGCTTTCGTCTCGCCTTTGGGCGCTCTGGGCTACTGCAATCAATGTGTGTGTGGGGGGGGGGTAACGCACATCAGAATTCCTGTTAATTTTTGGTATCTTTTCTATTTGCGCATTTAATGTATTTAATAATTGAATTAAATTATTGCAAAGGTTTGCAAGCTCAGCAACCTAAAATTTAAGCATGTGGAAAACGCTCAAAATTTACGCGCTGACCTGGGTGCTGGCGTTTGGCGCCAGCAGCGCTGTGGCCAAAAACATGGTGCTGGAGCGCGCGGTATTTGAAGATGCCTCGGCCGAAATGAGCCTGGCAGAAGTCAAAAATGCCACTTTTTCACCCGCATCAGAGGTCATCAACGAGGGCTTCAGCCGCTCGGCGCTGTGGGTCCGGCTCAGCATCAATGTTCCCGCCGAGGCCGGGCCGCTGGTGATTCGCCTCAGGCCCACCTTGGCCGACGAAGCCACCTTATATTACCCAGGCGCCTCACCGTTTAGCCATGAACTTGCGCTACAACTGAACGCCCGCTCAGCACAAAAACAAACTCTGCTCAGCCTTCAACCCGGCCCGCAAACCCTCTACCTGCGGGTTGCATCCATCGGTGTTTTGATGCTCAAGGCAGAGCTGCTGACTGTCGACGAGAGCGTTCAGCAAGACCTTTTAGAACAGCGGCAGTTGGGTGCTGTCTTGGCCAGTTACGCACTGCTTTCCCTTGCGCTGCTGATGCTGCTGCTCAAACAGCCCGAGAAATTGATCCTTGTCTTCTTTTTGCACATGGCGGTTTGCCTGCTGCTGTACCTGCAAGTCTTTGATTTGACGGCTGACCTGATGCCCGGGTCCTGGGCGTTGACGACCAGTCAAACAGTGTCACGCTTCTTGGGGTTGGCGAATTTTCTGAGTTTTGCGCTGGTGATGCAGGCTTTGTTGGGCCTTTTAAAACGGCCGCGCCTGCAGCGCTTGGGCAGCCTTGCCGTGCTGGTGGCGGTCTTGTTGCTGGCTTTTTTTGCTTTTGGCATCCAGCGGCTGGCGCTGCAGCTGGGCGCCACAGTGGGCGCGCTGCTGACACTGATGTTGGTGACAGTGCAGCTGTATTTGCTGTATCGGTTTTGCGTCCAGCGAACCTACCCGCTGCGTGTCCGCATCTGCTATAGCTTGATTGTCGGGGCGTTTATCGGGCTGGTGTGCCAGTCCATGCTGCAAGTGCTGGAGGTCATTGAGGGTGGCGATTTTTTGTTGCGCGTCCAAGCCTGGCGCGGGCTGTTCTTGCCGCTGGCGTTGGCAAGCTATTTGTGGCATGGCAACTGGGAAACCGCTCAAGCGCTGAATCAAGTGCAAATCGACCGTGCGCTTGCGACGGCTCTAGGGGAAGCGCAAACCGAGCGCTTGGCAACGCAGTCGCAGTTCATGGCCATGTTGATGCATGAGTTGAAAACGCCGCTGTACATCATTCAACTGGCCGTGGCGGCGATCAACCGTGGCCCATCGGCCGACCGTTCCGACCTCAAGCGACTCGACAACGTTGCGCGGGCGGCAGACGACATGAACTTCATCTTGGACCGCTGTGTGCAGGCCGACCAATTGGATCAAAACGCAGACCCGTGCCTGAAGTCGCCGGTGAGCTTGCAGACATTGCTGTCGGAAGTCAGACCGATCAGCGGTTCTGAGCGCATCGCCTGGTCGGGTATTACAGAAGCCGTGGTGTCGACAGACTACCAATACGCCCGCATCATTTTGATCAACCTGATCACCAATGCGCTGAAATACTCACCGCCCGACTCTCAGGTGCAGGTCAACGTTCAAGCAGATGCCACCAGCACGGCGCCCAGCGTGATGATCCGGGTTGTCAATGCCATCGGCAGCACGGGCCATCCTGATCCGCAGAAGGTGTTTACGCGCTATTACCGCGCCGAAAGTGCCAAAAAAGAAACCGGCGCGGGGCTGGGTCTGTGGCTGGCGCAAAGCATCGCCGTCAAGCTCGGCACAGAGCTGCGTTGCAGCCATAACAACGAGCTGGTTCATTTTGAATTTTCGCTGGAGCTCAATTGATGCCGACAACACACGCCATGGGGTCTTTGATCCTGGTTGAAGACAACGACGCTCTGCGCCAAGAGCTGGCGCATTACCTCGGCCAAGAGGGTTTTGATGTGCGCTCCGCAGACGGCGGCGAGGCACTCAACCAAGCTTTGCAGGAGCGCCGCGCAGACGTCTTGATTTTGGACTTGAACATGGCCGAAGAAGATGGCATCAGCATCGCTAAAAGAATCCGCAAAAGCCTGCCCGAGGTGCGTATTTTGATGCTCACCGCGCGCGTCATGAGCTCGGACAAACTGGCCGGCTACGAGAGCGGTGCCGACGTCTACATGACCAAGCCCGCCAGACCGGCCGAACTCTCTGCCGCCCTCAAAAACTTGTTGCTGCGTTTGGCACCCCAAGCGCTGACCCCTTCGTGGGTGTTAGACACCACCGGGTTGAGCATCCGCTTTGGCCAATCGTTGGGCATCGCATTGACCAGCATTGAAAGCCATTTGCTCAAGCAGCTGTCGCTGAACAGCGGTTGTGTTGAAGTCGAGCGGCTCCAAGCATTGTTGGCAGAACAGCACATGGACAGCGACAAGTTCAAGCTCAGACTGGCTGTCTTGATCAGTCGCCTGCGCAGCAAGATCAGCACGCACACCGGCCAGGTCAACGTCATCAAATCTGTGCGCGGCCGCGGCTACCAGCTCTGCATCGACTTGGCGCTTCAGTGAGTGTGGCAATCTACGCCTGCAAGTTCGAGCTCATGGACTCACTGCGCTGTCTCGGCTTTGATGGCTAGCCACAACAGCGCCTTTAGCGTCGACAAAGCTGCACCCAACTCAACGTCATTGCAGTGCTCGGCAGCGCTGGCTGCTTGGCCAAGGGCGGTGTAGCCAAATGAGCCGGCGGCGCCGGCCAGGCGGTGCAGTTCTGCGCGTTGAGCGTCGCTGCCGCGTGGCGCGAGCGCAAGGGCTGACCAGCGTGCCGGCAAACCTTCCACAAAATGGCGTTGTAACGCAGCGAAACGGGCTGCAAGGCCATCACTTGCCGCCGCATCGCCAGCCGAGTCAGCTTGAACCACGGCCGTGCTCCCAAAAAGGTTGCAGATCTCTTGCCAGGGTCATCGGGTCAAAGGGCTTGACGATCAGTCCGGTGGCGCCATGCAACAGCAGCTGCTCGACCTCGGCGGGCATCGCTTTGGCGGTCATGAAAACCACCGGAACCCCTTGCATTGCTGGCAATTGACGCAGCGCACAAAGGGTTTCTGGGCCGCTCAGCCCGGGCATCATGACGTCGAGCAACACCAGCTCAGGGGCAAAGGCGGTGACGCTGGCCAAGGCTTGACTGCCGCTGGCGCAACACAGCACGTCCAGCTGCCCGACGATGGCCAGACTCATCTCAATCAACAGGCGAATGTCCGGATCGTCCTCGACACACATCACACGCGTAAGTTTTTTCATGCGGCACTTCGGTTCATGGTCGGCTGAAACGCCAGCGGCAGCGTGACAGTGAAGGACGCTCCGTGGCTGGGCGGCTCAGCAACTGGATCGGCGTCAATCTGGCCGCCCATGCGCTCGACCAGCAAACGACTGATGTACAGGCCGAGCCCAGAGCTGGGCTGCCCACCCAGGTCGCCCGCTTCATTCTTTGAGAATTGATTGAACAGTTGGCTGCGAAATGCCGGCTCAATGCCCGGGCCGCGGTCGATCACGCTGACACGCAGCACAGCGCTGGTGACGGCCAGCCGCAATTTGACCACTTCGCCGGCTGGAGAGTGCTTGATGGCGTTCGACAGCAAGTTGGCCATGACTTGTAAGAACCGATCTGCATCGAGCCGTAATTCAGTGCCGCCGTGGGCCTCAACGCCTTCGGCTTCTAATTGCACGCCGAGGCTGCCGGCGTAGGCTTGGCTGGCCAACAGCGCCTCTTGCAGCAGCGGGCCGACAGCTTGTTCACGCTGATGCTGTACAAACTGGTCGCTGCGGATTTTGGTGATGTCAAGCAAGTCGTCAATCAGACGCGACAAGCGCTTACCGTTGCGCTGCGCTACCGCGGCCAGTTGCATGGCGGCAGCAGGCAGTCTGCCTGCCGCACCGCCTGCCAACAAGCCCAGAGAACCCAGCACCGAGGTCAGCGGGGTACGCAGTTCGTGGCTGACTGTGGCAAGAAATTCGTTTTGCCTCTGTTCATTCGCCCGCTTCTCCGTCAGGTCGCGCAACACCAGGGTGTAAAACATGCCGCTCAGCTCACGCCATTCTTGGCAGCTGATGTCGACCGACAACCAGCTGCCGTCAGCGCGACGCAGCTGACATTCGCGCCGGCTCAAAAGTTCTGCCAATGGCAAGCCCAACAAACTCAGGCAGTCGCCGCCGCTCCACGGCAAGGCATGGTGGCTGGTGGGCCGGGTGTCAAACAGCGCGTGTGCCATGGCGTTCATGTCTTCGACGTGACCGTTAACGTCCAGCGTGATCACTGCGTCGGCGATGTTGTCAATGATGTCGAGTTGTCGCTGGGCCAGGCGCGCCAAGCGGGACTGTAGCCGCTGCCGGCCGGCTGAATGGTGCAGCTTGGCCGCCAGCAAGGTGGCACTGAGCGGGCGTGCCAAGTAGTCGTCAGCACCACTTCGCAGTGCGTGAATGACCTGCTCATCGTCGTGTGTTGCCCCGACCACGATCACCTGCAGCAAGTGGTCTTCATGGAGCAAACGCAGGCGGCGCGTGAGCTCACAACTGTCAAGTTCCGGGCTTCGCAAGTCCAGTAACACCAAATCGGGTTCTTGTGCCTGCACGTGGGCCAATGCAGCGCTGGCGCTGGCAGCGGTGTTGGCCATGTAGCCTGCCGCTAAAACCAGTGCACGCAGCGTGGCAAGTGAGGCAGCGCTGTCGGAGACCACCAAGATGTCCAAGTCTAAAAGGGAACGAGCGGTCATTTAGAAAGGCCCAGCAACAAGATCATGGTGGTGTCACGGCACACAGAGACTGCAGAAGATTTTAAAAAAGCAGAATTTAACAGATTTTTCAATCTCGTAACAAACGGAAACATCGACTGACTTGTAATTAAAGCGTGAGTGAAGCCAAGACCCAAGGTATTGGCTGAGCTGCACGCATGAGCGGTATGCCGGATGTGACCAAGGCCTCAATGGCAATCAACAGGTTGTATCGCGACGTGCCTATTAAGTTATTTGTTTGTCATAAATAAGGATTGAATCATGTCGACAACTAAAAATATTGATTACAAAGTTAAGCGCCAAACCTCAAGGCATTGGCGCAACCTGCTAGCCGCCACGGCAAGTGAGATTTCTAACCATGATTCGAAAGATGAACTGAAGTCGATGATGGTACGCATTGGCTTCAATTTTGCCAACCAAACCAATATACCCGAAGGAGGAACACTGGATGACTATGAGAAATTCATGTGCTCTGTTTGGGCGGACATGGACTGGGGCTGGGTTGAGTTGCGAGACAGCGGCGACACCTTGCACATCACGCATCACAGTTCGACCAATGGGCGATTGACGAAAGGCGCTTTCAATAATGCCGCTGACCATTGGGTTTCAAGTTTTTTAGAAGGCGTTTATCAGCAGTGGCTGAGCCGGATGGGGGCAGGAGAAAAATTACGTGTCAAGCAGGCGAGTAATACAGATGAGTTTGGAAGTATTGAGTATTCCCTTGGTCTGTAATTTAAAAAATATCCAAAATAAACAAAGGATTAATCATGATTCTTTCAAATGACATCAATAAACTTTACAGCCTGATAGATGCTGATCCAAAAAGTTACAAAGAAATAATTAACGACGAATACAAGTTAAGGTTAGCGATGAGAAGCGGCTCTTTGGCACGGGCGATTGCAGCGCAGCCTGTAGAAATACCACCAGTCTTGGTTGGTGAAAGTTTTGACGACAAGTCAACTGTCACAAAAGTAAATCTCAAAACACCTAAAAAACTTCGATCTCCAAAAGAGGATGCATCAGTACCACAGCCAATCACTGAGACAAAGTTCGAGGTCGAGGTCGAGTTAACGCCTGTCGAGCCATTGAAGATGGTTCAGCCAGCAGACCTTCATGCAGATACGCCTGCCGCGGACACCTTGAATGTGGTCGACTTATCAAACTATCTGTTGCGTGACGCGGCCATGAGCCACAAGGTAGAGAAATCAGCCCGCCATGAGCCGACACTGGCCAGTTTGTTCAACCGACTTGAAAATGATTCGCGGCAAGATACGCAACCAACTAATTTGTTGAAGTTGCGCCGGCTATGAAAATCATCGCTGTTGCATCAGGCAAGGGTGGCGTAGGCAAAACGACGCTATGCGCCAATCTCGGTATGGCCTTGCGAAACCGAGGCCACGAGGTGTTGTCGGTTGACATGGACCCTCAAAATGGACTCGGTCTGCATTTTTCACTGCCCATCAATCACATCAACGGAATGTCTCGGGCTACCTTGTCCAGCGACGATTGGAATTCGGCAATCTGGCAGTCCGAATTGGGCGACCTGATCTTGCCATATGGCTTGATCAACGATGACGACCGAATAATCTTTGAAGATAAGCTGTCAAATGAGCCCGGCTTGCTATTGAAGCAACTTAAGTTACTCAATTTGCCTGATGATATTTTTGTTATTTTAGACACGCCACCGGGTGCATCTTGCTATCAACAACAGGCATTGGCCGTATGTCATGTGGTGGTGCTGCCCTTGCTGGCAGATGCAGCGTCGTTTTCAACAGCGATTAAATACATTTCAAAAATTCAAAAAGAATGTTCTCAACGCACGGACTTTACGGGGCACATGGTGGTGGTGAATCAAGTTGATCGCAGCCGACAACTGAATAGTGACATGACTGACTTGATACGTGAGTCAACAGGTTCGAAATACTTTTCTATCATCCATCAAGATCAGTCGGTTGCCGAGGCGGCGGCCTACGGTCAGGCAGTTTTTGCTTTTGATTCGGAATGCAGCGGGGCTCATGACATTGAATATGCAACTGAAATTCTTAAAGAATTAATTGGCAATGCCAGGGTAGTTCAATGATTAATTTATATAGCCATATAAGTTTTTATCAGCGCTGCCTGGAAATTTATAAAATATTTTCTGATCGACAAGTGTTATTGAGCAAGATAGTGAGGTTGACTTTACTTTTAACCTCTGTTGTTATTTTTTTATTGCTCATCTCTATACCTCTTGATCTGCAACAACAATTTATATTAGGCCTGAGCTCCTTTGTAGCTGTGCTGGTATTGCGAAGAAAGGCTTGGGGTAGACTGGAAGTGATCGCGATGATCGCCGTTTCAGTTATTTCATCTTTTCGCTATATGTATTGGCGACTGACCGAAACTGTTGGTTTTAGCGGTTGGCTGGATTCTTTTTTTGGCTGGGGGCTGGTTGCAGCGGAATTTTATGCCTTGTGCGTATTAATTCTCGGGTACGTGCAAACTGCTTTTCCACTCGAACGCAGGCAGGATGCGTTACCTGAAAAAATAGAGCAATGGCCGATGGTTGATATTTTCATACCAACTTATAACGAGCCGCTGAGCATTGTCCAAGCGACAGTTTTTGCGGCCCAGGGCTTAGACTGGCCGGCCGACAAATTCAATGTTTATGTGCTGGATGATGGTCGCCGGCCGGAATTCAAAGAATTTTGTACGGCGGCTGGGGTTGGTTATTTGTCGCGTGACAATAACCTCCATTACAAAGCCGGCAATCTCAACTCGGCACTGATGAAAACATCCGGCGAGTATGTGGCTATTTTCGATTGCGACCACATACCGACGCGTTCATTCTTGCAGTTGTCTATGGGTTCATTTTTGCGCGACGCCAAGCTGGCGATGCTGCAAACACCGCATTTTTTCTACTCTCCCGACCCTTTCGAGCGCAACCTCGACACTTTCCGGAAAGTCCCCAACGAAGGGGATTTGTTTTACGGCTTGGTGCAAGACGGCAACGACCTCTGGAATGCCGCGTTTTTTTGCGGTTCTTGTGCCGTGATTCGGCGCGAACCATTGTTAGAGGTCGGTGGTATTGCCACTGAAACCGTCACCGAGGACGCTCACACCGCTCTGAAGTTGAGTCGCCTAGGCTACAACACCGCGTATTTGGGTATTCCCATGTCGGCTGGTTTGGCCACTGAAAGCCTGTCCGGCCATATCAACCAGCGCATTCGTTGGGCGCGCGGGATGGCTCAAATTTTTCGCGTTGACAACCCCCTATTGGGTCGTGGATTGAATTTTGGGCAACGCCTGTGTTACCTGAACGCCATGCTGCATTTCTTTTATGGCTTACCGCGGCTGGTCTTTTTAACAGCCCCCATGGCTTTTTTGTTTTTTCAAGCGGAGGTCTTTCAAGCCTCGGCCTTGATGGTGTTGGCCTACGCCCTGCCGCATATTTTTATCTCAAACATCACGAATTCGAAAATCCAAAAAAAATACCGCCATTCCTTTTGGAATGAAGTTTACGAAACCGTGTTGGCTTGGTATTTGGTGGCCCCGGTAGTAAGGGCGCTGGTCACCCCCAAGGCGGGTGCCTTCAATGTCACCGCCAAAGGTGGTTTTGTAGGCGAGGATTTCTATGACTGGAAAATTGCCAGACCCTATGCAATTTTGATGGCCCTCAACGTGTTGTGCGTGTTGGCAGGCGTGGTCTTGTTGGTTCGTGGTGATGTCAGCACCACCACCACATTCATCAACCTGGTTTGGGTTTTTTACAACATCTTCATTCTCGCGGCCAGCATGGGTGTAGCTCACGAAAAGAGCCAAGCATCGGCAGCTACCAGCGTTCGAGCCGTTATTCCCGCCTCACTGGTTTTTGCCAACGGCAAATCATGGGCTTGTGAAACCCATTCGTTTTCGATCAAAGGCGTCGGACTGACCCTGCCAAGACCACTTGACATAGCGCTGGGTAGCGAAGTCAAGCTGGCACTTTTTCGCGGCCAATCAGAGTGTGTTTTCCCGGCCACGGTGATCGGCTCTGGCAAGTCCATTCAGTTGGAATTTGAAGACCTGACCTTGGAGCAAGAAAGACAGCTGACGCAAATGACCTTTTCACGCGCGGACAACTGGGTCACCACCTGGGGGCGCGGACCAGAAGACCGGCTGATGGCATCCCTGAAAGATATTTTCGTTCATGGTTTGAAGCAAGTTGTGCCCTTGTTTTTTCGTGCCTCGTATGGCTACGCCAGGCAGGTGCCCCTGCGTTGGAGCGCTCAGCTGAAGGCTGGCAGCGCCAAAGCAACTGGTTTTTTTCGAATTCCTCAACTTAACTTTTTGAGAAAAAAATGACCCCTCAATTGATCCTCAAAATTTGTTTATTGGGTTTGATTCCCCTGCAACTCAACGCCGCGGACTCAGGCAGCAAAGTGGCCAGCTCGACGACAGCCGCTGTGCCAAGTTCCAGGGTCCGCAGCCAAGTCAGTCAGAGCTACCAATTGAGCTTGAAGCAGTTGGGAGCCAGGTTTCCGATTGTGTTGCGCGGCGTTGATGGCCGCGATGGCGTCAGCTTTAACGTGCGCGCCGACGAGGTGGTGACACAAGCGCGTTTAAAACTCTTTTTTTCGTATTCGCCAGCCTTGTTGACGGAAGTTTCACATATCAATGTGCTGGTCAATGGCGAAGTTGCGGCCAGTCTTGCGCTGCCCAAGCAAGCGTCCAACACGCTGCAACAAGAGCGGGAGCTGGATCTACCGCCGCGATTTATCACGGAATACAACAAAATTGACTTCCAGTTGATTGGTCATTACACCGAAAAATGTGAGGATCCGACGCACTCCAGCCTGTGGGCCAACATCAGTAATTTGAGCTCCTTGGAGGTGACGTCTGAGCCAGTCACCTTGAGCAGTGACTTGAGAAACTTGCCACGCCCCTTCATGGACCAACGTGACCCGCGGCAGTTGCAGTTGCCGTTTGTCTTTGTCGGCGCCGTCGACAACGCGACGCTCGAAGCTGCAGGCGCTGTTTCGTCATGGTTCGGTGCATTTGCGGGCTACCGGGGAGCGGCTTTTCCGGCATCACTGAACACCATTCCGGCGAAAGGTCACGCGATCGTCTTTGTCACCGGGGAACTGCCCTTGCCAGGTGTTGTGCGGCCTTCAGCCGTTGGCCCGAGTCTGTCGATCGTGAGCAATCCAAACGACCCTAACGGCAAGCTGCTGCTGATCAGCGGACGAGACCATCAAGAGCTGCGTACGGCCGTCAACGCTTTGACGATTGGCAACGCCGCGTTGGAAGGCGCCAGCATGCTGGCCAAGCCACTCAGCAACGCGGCCCTGCGTTTGCCCTACGACGCGCCAAATTGGTTGTCGAGTCAGCGGCCGGTGCGGTTTTCTGAACTGAGCAATGCGGCTGCCATGAATGTGTCAGGTCACAGCCCCGGCGCAATTCGTCTGAACCTGCGTTTACCGCCCGACCTGTTTGCCTGGAACGACCCCGGCATTCCCGTTTCGCTGAAATACCGCTACACGCCGCAACCTTTTAAATCTGAAAACTCGTCGCTGCTGGTCAATTTCAACGAACAGTTGGTGAAAAGCGTACCGCTGTTACCACTCGACAGTCTGTCCAGCTGGTTGCCCAAGCTGCCGATGCTGACGGCGTTGTTGCCAGACAAAAGCATGTCGATGGCGACTCGCTTGAACGTGCCGATGTACATGACCGCACACCAGTCACAGTTGCAGCTCAACTTCAAGTACGACTACAACAAAGAGGGGGAGTGCCGCGACATCATTGTGGACAACATGCGCGGCGCCATTGAGCCCGACTCTTCGATCGATATTTCAGGCTACCCGCATTACTTGGCGATGCCGAATTTGGCCGTTTTCAGCAGCAGTGGATTTCCGTTCACGCGGCTGGCTGACTTGTCTGAAACCGCGGTGATTCTGCCGGATTCCCCCAGCCTGCAAGAGTACACAACCTACCTCGGCTTGATGGGACGCATGGGCCAGGCAACTGGCTATCCGGTCTCCGCCGTACGTGTGATCCAGGCTAGACAAGTGGACCAATTCACGGACAAAGACTTGCTGCTGATCGCGTCAGCGGACAACCAAGCCTTGCTGAAAAAATGGCGTTCTTACCTGCCAACACAAACCGAAATCAAGACAAAACTAAAGCTCTTCGGTCTGGATTTAAACCCTTTAAATTGGGCATTTTCATCCGCTTTTGCAGTCGAAAAATCACCTGCCAATACGTTTCTGGAGGGTGATTCGCGCGCAGTATTGATCGGTTTTGAGTCGCCGCTGGCCCGTGGCCGCAGTGCGGTGCTGCTGTGGGGCGCCCAGCCGGAGGACTTGAACGAAGCCCTGCTGGCGTTGGCCGATGGCGATGCGCTGAGCAGTCCGATTCAAGGTGCTGTGTCGGTGATTCGCGACAAGTCGGTTGACTCATTAGAAGCAGAGTCGCAATACCACCTCGGTAGCTTGCCCTGGATCACGCAAGTGCGTTGGCGTCTGTCGGAGAGCTTGCCACTGTTTTTAGCCCTCAGCTTGGCCAGCGCCATGCTGTTAGCCGCGATGGCTTATGCCGCCCTGAAGCGCCTGGCCAAAAGGCGCTTGGCATGAGGCTGGCTGGCACTTTGCGCAAGACGCTGTGCACACTGGCTTTGTCACTGGCCAGTGTGATGGTCAGCGCCAGCACGTCGGCCCAGACTTGTGGTGCACAAGACTGGGCCGGCTGGCAAGACTTTAGCCAGCACTTCATCAGTGCCGATGGCCGCGTATTGGCGGCTAACAATGCGGCGCGCGGCAGCTATTCAGAAGGCCAGTCTTACGCCATGTTTTTTGCGCTGGTGGCCAACGACCGTGAAGCTTTCGAGCGGATCTGGCGCTGGACGCAGCAGAACCTGATGGTCAACGGTGCTGATAGCTTAGCTGCATGGTCTTGGGGTCAGGCTGCCGACGGCCAATGGCGCGTCTTGGACGCCAACTCGGCGGCTGACGCCGACATGTGGTTTGCCTACGCTTTACTCGAAGCTGGGCGGCTTTGGCAGCGCGAAGATTTTCAACGGGATGGCCGGCGTTTGCTGCAGGCCATCACACAACTGGAAGTAGTCGCCTTGCCTGCATTGGGGCCGATGGTGTTGCCCGGCCCGTTTGGTTTTGTGCAGGCCGACGGCAGTTGGCGCTTGAACGCCAGTTACCTGCCATTACCGCTGTTGCGCCGCTTTGAGTTGGAGGCGCCAGAAGGCCCTTGGGCTGCTGTCGCCAGCAACACATTGACCTTGACGGCTGCCGCCAGTCCCAAGGGATTTACCGGTGACTGGACCGGATATCGCGTTGACCTGAGGCACCAGCCACAGTTTGCGGCAGATCCCGTGACAGGGCCCATCGGCAGCTATGACGCCATACGCGTTTACCTCTGGGCGGGTATGACCGCCGCCAACGACCCCTTGGCTGCGCCCTTGATGAAGGCTTTGAGTGGCATGGAAACCGCACTTCAGACCCGAGCCTTGCCCCCTGAAATGGTCGATTTGACAACCGGTGTCGGTCGCGGCGACGGACCGTTCGGTTTTTCAGCGGCTTTGCTGCCTTACTTGGCCACGCTCGGATCAATGCAGGCGATGACGCAGCAAGCCGCGCGGAGCCGCCAGTTGTTGACGCAATCGCTGGCGCCTGAACAGCTTTTAAAAGGACCGCCGCCTTATTACGACCACGTGCTGAGCCTGTTCGGGCTTGGCTGGACTGACAAACGCTTTCACTTTATTCCCAATGGACAGTTGCAACTGAAATGGCAAACAAGATGTTCCCACGCAAACACACATTAGCCCTGAGCGTACTGCTCGGCCTCAGCAGTCAAGCCGTGATGGCGCAAGATTCGGCCAGCCGGGCGCTGCTTGAACAAGGCTTGTTTTGGCAAGCCAAGGGCAACAACGAGCGGGCCGCTGAGGCCTGGGGCAAGCTATCCCAGCTAGACCCTTCGGAGCCGCGCGCGCTCTACGGACTGGCGCAAGTCGAGATCAATTTGAAGCGCAGCGCCACCGACTTGCTGGCACGGCTGCGCGCGCTTGATCCGAACAGTCGCTATGCGGCGCAACTCGAGCAAGACATCAATTTGCGCACCGGCGATGGCCCCAAGGCCTTGGAGAAGGCACGCTTGTTGTTTGAGTCAAAAGAGATTGAGCCGGCTATTGAGCAGTACCGAGCGGTATTTCAAGGCAAAGAGCCGCAAGGCGACGTGGGCGTTGAGTTTTACCGTGTCGTCGGTCAGTCGGAAACCGGTTGGAAAGAGGCTAGGCGCGGCCTGGAGCGCTTGCTGAGGGCGTCACCCAAAGACCCGCAAATTGAAATGCATCTGGCTTTCATGCTGGCGCGCGGCGAAGCGCCCAGACGCGAAACCCGTGTTGAAGGCGTCGAGCGCTTGTCTCAGGTGGCTTTGAATCCGCTTGTAAGTGGCTTTGCGACTGAAAGTTGGAAGGTGTCGCTGGGCTGGCTTGACGTGACAAAACCAGAAATGCTGGCTTTGTTCGATAAGTATTTGAAGCTGCATCCTGATGACAGCGAAGTGCGCGAGCTGCGCGCTGCTGCTGTCAAAAAGCTGCAAGCGCAGGCCAAGGCCAATGAGCCGACACCGGTCAACCCGCTGATCGCCGCTGGCTTGAAGGCGCTTGAGCAAGGTGATTTGGTGCTGGCCGAAAACCAATACCAAGCCAGACTCAAGGTCAGCCCGAACGACATGGACGCGCTGGGTGGGCTGGGCTTGGTGCGCCTCAAGCAAGACCGGCTTGACGATTCGCAGGCCTTGCTGATGCGTGCTTCGCAGCAAAAAAATGGCAGCGGCTGGAGCAAGGCCTTGCTGACGGTGCGCTACCTCAATCTGGTCGAGCAGGGCACCACGGCGCAGCGTGAGGGTGACGTTGCGCGCGCCCGCACTTTGCTGCAGCAAGCCATCAAGCTCGACCCGACACAAAGCGCTGGCGAGCTGGCGCTGGCTGCCTTGCAAACAGAGGCCGGTGAGTTTGATGCGGCTGCAAAAACGTACCGCCAACTGCTGGCGCGACAAAGTGGCGACGCCGATGCTTTGCGGGGTTTGGCATTGGTCTTGGCGACAGCGGAAAAGCCCGACGAAGCACTGAAGTTGATCGAACAGCTGACGCCAGCACAACTCGGCGGCGTCAGCCAGATGAACCAGTTGCGTGCCGCACTGGTCACAGGCAAGGCCAAGGCAGCGCTGCGGCGCGGCGATGTGGCGCTGGCCATGAGCACTCTGGAAGAAGCCATGAGCGTTGACCGGGACAACCCCTGGATTCGCTGGGAATTGGCCCTGCTGTATCAGCAGCAAGGCCGTGCCAGTGAAGCGCGCGGCTTGATCGATGGCCTGTTGGCGAGCCAGCCTGACAACCCGGTGGCGCTTTATGCCAGTGCTAACTTTGCCGCTGCACGCGGGCAATTTCGCGCAGCGCTGGCGGCGCTGGAGCGCATTGAGCGCAAAGACCGCACCCCGCCTATCGCGGCGCTGCAAAAACGCAGCTGGTTGCAGTACCAAGCCGCTCAGGCCATTGGACTCGCGCGCCAGAACCGTCAGCCGGAGGCGTTGGCGCTGCTGGCACAAGCCGAGCCTTGGACCGACGGCAATCGGGACTTGGTGGGCTTGCTTGCCGGTGCTTATGTCGACGCCGGTGCGACGAATCAAGGACTGGCGATATTGCGCCAGAACATGGCACGCAACGAGCAAGTCGTGCCCGCCGACGCATTGCAATACGCCGGTCTGTTGCTGCGCACAGGACAAGACGTGGAGTCTGCCGGTGTGTTGAAAAAACTGACGGCTGGCCGCTTGAACCCAGACGACGCCAAGGGCCTTGGTGAGTTGATGTTTTTGTTGAACTTACGCCAGGTCGATTTGTTGCGTGAGCGCGGCGAGTTGGTGGCGGCCAACGACAAACTGCAGCCCTTGTTGACGCAACGACCGGATGATGTTTTAGCCAAGGCGGCATTGGCGCGGTGGCTGGCGGCCTCAGGTGACAAGCCTGGCGCGCTGGCGCTGGCCAGGCAACTGGCCATGCAGTACCCCGGTCAGGTTCAGGTGCAGCTGGGTGCCGCGCAAATCGCGGTGCAGCTGAAAGACGCCGACTTGGCCGCCAAAGCCTTGCAGGTCGCCACCACGCTGGCGCCGGAAAATTCAGAGGTCATGGCGACTGCGGCCAGGCTGTTCAAGGCACAGGGGAAATCGAAACAGGCCGAAGCTTTTTTTGAACGGGCGATCGCACTGCAAAACGTCGCGGCAAACGGCATCGATGCGTCGGCCACGGTCACCTTGGCAGCGGCTGACAGTTCAGACCCATTGAGCGACGTTGGTGGCCCGGCTTGGTTACAGCCCAGCAACTTGCAGGCAGCACCGGCCAGCCCGGGTGAGTACTGGCAACAAGCTTTGCCTAAATTGCCTGCGCAGCGTGCATCTCCGGCGACATTCGCAGCTGCTGGCGACGCCGCCAACGAGCCGGCCAAGCCCAACTTGAACGCAGAGCTCAACGACCTTCGACAGACGCGCAGCCCGGAAGTTTTGTTGGGTACGCAAATGCGCCAACGCAGTGGCAGTGCGGGCACCAGCCAACTCAAGATCACGGAGCTGCCGTTGGAGTTGCGCTTACCCGTTGGCGACGGCAGGCTCAAGCTGCAAGTGACACCCGTCTCGCTAGATGCCGGCGCTGGCGTCAAGGCACGTGGGGTTGCTAGCGCGATTGGCTACAAGTCGGGTGGGCTGGCGGTCGACGCGGGCATCACACCAGCCGGCTTTCAGTTCAAAAGTATCACCGGCGGCGTCAAACTGGACGGCAGTTTGGATGAGGCTGGTTCGCTGTCTTATCAAGTCGATGTGTCGAGTCGCCCGGTCACCGACAGCGTGCTGTCATTTGCCGGGCAGCGTGACAGCAGCACCGGCAAGACTTGGGGCGGGGTGATGGCCAGTGGCGCGCGCGTGCAATTGGCCAAAGACATGGGCGGCTACGGGGGGGTTGCGATCCTTGGCAAGCAACGCCTGGCAGGGCATGAAGTCGAGTCGAATGGCCGCACTGAGTTTGGCTTAGGAGGTTATGTCGATGTGTCACGCCGGCCTGAATTTCAACTCAGCTCAGGGCTGAACTTCAGTCATCTGGCTTACCAAAAAAACCAGAACGATTTCAGCTTTGGGCAAGGCGGTTACTTCAGCCCCCAGCAGTACAACGCGGTGACGGTGCCACTGAACTGGGCTCAGCGCTCGGGCCGTATCAGCTACCTATTGCAAAGCGCTGTGGGCTTCCAAAAGTACAAGCAAGACGCGTCCACTGCTGGCGGTAGTCCGTTCAGCAGCTCAGGCGTGGCTTACAAACTGGCGGCCAGTGCGCAAATCCAGCTCGCACCGCATTGGCTGTTAGACGCCGTCTTACAAAGCGACAACAGCGGCAGTGGCAGTTATCACCAGTACCGGGCGGGATTGAACCTGCGCTACAGCTTTGCGCCAATCACGCAGCCGTTGGCGTTGTCCGTCAGCCCGTACACCACGCCATTCGGCCAATAACCCAAATATTTCGGAGGACTTATCACCATGGTTACAAGCATGCTTCTCGGTGCCGCGGTGCTGATGATTGGCGACAGTCATTTGTCCAAGCCTGACTACTTGATCGGGCCTTTGCACGATGAACTGACACGTCAAGGTGCGGTGGTGCATTCGTTGTCGGCTTGCGGCGTGGTGGCGGACGATTGGCTGCGCAGCGTCAAAGCGCTGTGCGGTGCCGAGCGCATCGGTAAAAGTGCAGTAATGCTGTCCGGCAGCAATGCCAGCACGCGCCCGGTGAAGTCGCTGATGACCACTGACAAGACTCAGCTGGTGATCGTCGTGATGGGCGACACCATGGCCGGCTACAAAGCCGAATTTCCCAGAGCTTGGGCTTGGCAACAAGTCACTAGTTTGAGCAAGGAAATCGCCAGCACCGGCACCCCGTGCATCTGGGTTGGTCCAGCTTGGGGTAGCGAAGGCGGACAGTACGGCAAGACCTATGCCCGGGCCAAAGTGATGTCGGATTTTCTGGCGGCCAATGTGGCACCTTGCCGGTACATCGACTCGCTCCAGTTGTCCAAGCCTGGGGCATGGGTGAGCAACGATGGCCAACATTTCAACGCCAACGGCTACTTGGCGTGGAGTCAGGGCATCGCTCGTGCCATGGCTGATTTACCGGCCTTGAAAAAGCCCTGATGTCGGTAAGCGCGACCCGTTTCTCCTCATTTTTTGAATCAAAACCTAACCCGGAGCTGACCTCTATGCCCGCATTAACTCTCGCCGGACTGGCCTTGCTCGTGATTGGCGAAAGCCATTTGTCGCAAGCCAACTACCTGATCAACCCACTGTATGAGGACTTGACCGCCCAGGGCGCCAAAGTCCATGAAATCGGCGCTTGTGGTGCCAGCGCTGGCGACTGGCTGAAAACGATCACTGTGCCTTGCGGCGCTGAGCGCCGCGCTGGTGCCGCCGTGATCAAAGGCCGCGACGCCACCACGACGCCGATCAAACAATTGATCGCTGCCAGTAAGCCTGACTTGGTCGTGGTCATCATTGGCGACACGATGGCCTCCTATGACAGCGAGTCTTTTCCCCGTGCCTGGGCCTGGCAAGGCGTGACCAGCCTGACCCAGGAGATCGCAGCCACCAAAACGGCTTGCGTCTGGGTCGGACCGCCCTGGGGAAACGCCGGCGGTAAGTACAAAAAGAACGACCAGCGGGTGACGCAGATGTCGAATTTTCTGGCGACCAATGTGGGGCCCTGCACGTACGTGGATTCTCTGAAATTTTCCAAGCCGGGACAGTGGTCAACCTTGGATGGCCAGCATTTCACGCTGGCGGGCTACAAGGCCTGGAGCGAGGCCATCACCCGGACCATTGGCGAATTACCAGAAGTTAAAAAGCTGAAAAAATCATGAACACACGCTACTTTCTGGCTATCTTCACGGCCTGCACGGGTCTGACTGCGCAAGCTGTAGAAATGCCCTTGTACGACACCGGCCCCAGCCAAGACGCGGCTTTTGTGCGATTCGTCAATGCCAGCAGTGGCGCGATGGAGGTCAAGGCAGCAGGCTCGCAGTCAGGCACGACCCTGCAACCTGGCCAGCCGGCCAGTTCGTTTTATCCGGTGCGTGGCAACGCCAACGTCAAAGGGTTTTTTAAGAACGCGAGTTTGCAAAGTGACATTGCCTTGAAAGTCAAACCGGGTGAGTTCGCGACAGTGGTGGCGATGCCCGGCAGTGCTGCGATCCAACAGACGGTGCTGCGTGAAAGCCCCGATGACTTCAATGCGCTGAAGGTGTCTCTGGCGTTGTACAACCTCGACGCTCAATGTGCTGCTGCCGGGCTGAACGTGTTGGGACGCAACGCCACTTTGTTTGAAAACGTGGCCAATGGCACGTTGCACCGACGCGTAATGAACCCGGTCAGCTTGTCGGTGCAACTGCTGTGTAAAGGGCAAGTTAGACCTGTCACGCTGGCCCTTGGCAACTTGCAGGCAGGCCAGCGTTACAGCATTTTCGTGATTCCTGAAGGGCTTGGTTCAAAGTTGTTGATCGCTTCAGATGCCGTGTCGCGATGACTTCTAAAAATCACTAAAAGTAACATCATGGTTTTTGCCTCACTTGAGTTTTTAACGCTGTTCCTGCCGCTGTTCCTGCTGCTCTATGCGGCGGTCGGGCCGGGCCGCCGCAACGCCGCATTGCTGCTGTGCAGCTGGGTCTTTTATGGCTGGTGGAGCCCGACATTTTTGTTGCTCTTCATTGGCTTGGCGGGTTTAGGTTGGCTGGGCGGCTTGGTCATTGATCGATTTTCAGAAAGGCATGGCCGGGGTTGGGCGCTGAGCGTTTTCATCACGCTTAATTTATCGCTGCTGTGCTGGTTCAAATATGCCAACATCGTCGTTGACACCTTCAGTCGCGCCTGGTTAGGACCCGGCGCGATGGCCGCAGATTGGCAACGCGTGGTGTTGCCGATCGGGCTGTCTTTCATTGTGTTGCAGTCGATCTCCTACTTGATCGATGTCTACCGGCGTACTGTGCCCGCTGATCGCAGCTTCACCAGCTTTGGCGCTTACCAGTCGATGTTTGTGCACCTGATCGCCGGGCCGATCATTCGCTACGAATGGGTCAAGCGCGAGCTGCTCTCGCGGCCTTTTGACTGGCCGCAGTTCGCCCAAGGCGCCCGACGTTTCATGATCGGCATGAGCATGAAGGTGTTGATTGCCGACACGCTGGCACCCTTGGTTGACATGGCTTTCAGCTTACCGCAACCATCGCTGGCGGATGCTTGGACCGGTTGCCTGGCTTACACACTGCAGCTGTTTTTTGACTTCGCTGGCTACAGCAGCATGGCGATTGGCCTGGGCTTGATGCTGGGTTTTCGTTTTCCCGAGAACTTCAGGCAACCGTATCTCGCCGTCAGCATTCAGGATTTTTGGCGGCGCTGGCATTTGTCGCTGTCGAGCTGGATTCGCGACTACCTTTACATCCCGCTGGGCGGCAATCAGGCGGGTTGGCTGCGCACCTATGTCAACTTGCTGCTGACGATGGCGATTGCTGGTTTATGGCATGGCGGCGACAGCTGGAATTTTCTCTTGTGGGGCACCGCCCATGGCCTGGCTTTGTGTGGGGCGCGGGCGTGGGGCAACGCTGGCTGGCCCCAACCATCGCAGCTGACATCGCGCTTGCTGACCTTGTTGTTCGTGATGTTGGCTTGGACGACTTTCAGGGCACACACCTTTGACGGGGCACTGAGCATGTATGCCGGACAGGCAGGCTTCAACGGCGTCGGTTTTGGCGACGCAATGGCAGTGCTGTTGCGCCCAGTGCATGGCTTGGCATTTGCTCTCGGGTTGTTTTGCGTGGGGCTGCCGGCGCTGCAACCGTGGCTCGCCAAACAGCAGTTGGGTCAGGCGCAGACACTGGCCAGCCTATGGCCCTTACCGGCATTTTTATTGTCGTATGCGCTGATCGCCAGCCGCGGGGCAGTGCCGTTTCTTTACTTTCAATTTTGATGCGCAGGTCGCTCGAACCATGAACACCACCACACTTTCTAACGCCGCTGCACTGCCAAATCAGCAGGCGCACAACCCATCGACAAAAGCCTCGCACCCAATCGCTGACGCCTGGGCTGGCGGCTGCTTTGTGGTGTTGCTGGCGCTGGGACTGTTGAGCAATGGTCTCGCTTGGTTTGACGAACAACTCACGCCCACCACCGCGGGCTGGAGCAGCTTCATGGCGGGTGAGTCGATGCAGCAGTTGGCACATGACTTGGCCAAAGCCGAGTTGCCCGTGAAGGCCGCCCAAATAGAGCGCGGACTGAGCTGGCAACTCAGCCGCGACTTGGGCCCACGGGTGCGCGAAGGCGAGCTGAATTGGCTGTTTTTAAACGACGAACTAACGCCGCATGTCAACGCCGCGCAGTCAGCCGCCAAGCGAGCGCAGCAAGTGATGGCGCTGCAGCAGCGGCTGGCAGCCAGTGGCACCCAACTGCTGGTGGTGGTGGTGCCCGACAAGAGCCGGATTGCTAGGGCACATCTGGGCACGTTACACCGGCCCGAAGCTTTTACCGACCGCGTCAAACAATGGACCGATCCACTAGCGCAAGCTGGTGTTGAGGTGCTGGACCTGAGCGCTGCTCTGGCTACTTTGCAGCGTCAGGGTGAACCCGTCTTTTTGCGCACCGACAGCCACTGGACTGAAGCCGGTGCCGAGGCCGCTGCCGCATTGGTGGCGCAGCGTATCCAGTCGTTGGGGGCCTGGCGACAAGTGTCGCCGTCAGCGTCCCGAGTGAGCCTGAAAGATCGTGTGACGACAGTTCGGCCCGGCGACTTGGTAAAACTTGCTGGGCTGGATGGACTGCCCATCGGATTGCAGCCGAGGCGCGAGTTGGCACAGCAAAGCCGCTTTGAGGTGGGTCGCGATGCAACAGTTGCCGGCGCAGGTGAATCTAGCGATGCCGGCAATGCAGACTTGTTTGGGGATGCTGAGCTGCCAAGCATTGCGCTGATCGGGACTTCTTTTTCACGCAACAGCAACTTCGTGCCTTTTTTAGAGCAAAAAATGCATCGTCAAGTCGCTAACTTTGCACTGGATGGTGGTGATTTTGATGGCGCCGCGCGGGCTTACCTGCGTAGCGCCGCCTTCAAGCAGACACCGCCCAAGCTGCTGGTGTGGGAAATCCCTGAACGAGTGCTGACGGCAGACCTGAACCGGCATCAGCTCGATTGAAATCGCTTACCCCCTTACTTCAAGCCATCCAAAAACGTTTCCAGCAAAGCCGAAAACTCTTGCGGCTGCTCGACCGCGCTCAAATGCGCCGCCGGCAAGGTGACGAGTTGGGCGCCTGCGATGCTGCTGGCAATCGCTTCCGACAGGGCCAGCGGCGTGGCTTCGTCGCGGCTGCCGGCGATCACCAATGTCGGGCAAGTGATGCGCTGGTTGCTGGTTCGAAAATCAATCGCGGCCACCGCGCCGCAACTCGCGGCATAGGGCTCCGGCGCGATTTTTTCGAACTTCTGACGCAGCATCGCCACACGGGCTGCGCCACCGCCCGCCGTGTCCGCAATGAACTCTGGTGTGAACCAGCGCTGGATCGCGCCTTCGGCCACGGCAGCCACACCTTGCGTCAGCACCGTGTTCATGCGGGCTCGCCACATGGCACCGGCGGGCTCACCGTAAAAATTCGCAGCATTGGCAATCGTGATGCTCTTGAGCAACTTTGGATGCCGTGCGGCCAGCGCTTGGGCCGTCATGCCGCCCATGCTCAAGCCGACAAAATGCACCGGGCCTGTGGCCTGCGCAGTGATGAGCGCAGCAGCATCGTCGGCCAACATCTCCATGCTGTACGGCCCGGCAGGCGCTGCTGACTGGCCATGGCCACGGGCGTCGTAACGCAAAACGGTGAAGCGCTGCTTCAGGCGTTCGGCCACCGCGTCCCACATGCCGAGGTCGCAACCGAGCGCGTGGCTGAGCATCACCACCGGGCCTTGGCCCTCACGGACCCAATGAAGTTTGAGGCGTGAAGTCGAATCAGTGGACGGCAAAAAACCTTTTTCACGCAAGATGGCAGCTGCCACTGAAAACGCATGGTTGGCTGCAGGCACGCCGCAATAAATCGCCGCCTGCAAGATCACTTCTTTGATGTCGTCTGGCGTCAAGCGTGACTCTGGCGGGCCGTCCAAACCAGCGCGCACATGCAAGGCAAACTCCTCGTAAGCTTTGAGCGCAATCATGGTCGACAGCACCATCAGGCGACGGGTCTTGTCGCCAAAGGCAGGTCGGCCCCAGACTTCGTTCCACGCGTAACGCGTGATCAGGTTTTGAAACTCACCGTTGAAGTCATTGACGTTGACCAGCGATTTATCGACCCAAGCGTTGCCCAACACGCGGCGGCGGTTCAGCATGCCGTCGGCGTAATCTTGCTCGTGGTTTTTGTCGTGCTCGGTCATGTTGTCGCTTTCATGTTTGTTGTTGATGGCGACGCCGCTTGGACAGCATTCAACCCCTTCAAAGCCGCCAGTTGCGCGTGCGTGACGCCGGCTGCATGCAGCGCCAGCGCCGGACTGAACCATTCGTCGGCGGCTTCAGCGGGCAGCACCGCACGCAGGGCTTGCAGATTGGTCAGCATACGCGCTGTGTCCACCTGCAGACCCGGCAGAGCCTGAGCCATGGCGCGTGCGCTGCCGTGCGCCGACATCAACAGACCCGGCCACTCGGCCAGCTCGGTTTGCCAATGACTCAGCGCGCGCTCGTGCTCTTGCGGCATCGCCGCCAACAAGGCAGCGACACGCTGCGGCGCGCGCTGCGCCGCCACCAGCGCCACCATGCACGCCACCGGATTGCGCTTGTGTGGCATGGCTGACGAACCACCGCGCCCCGGCTCTGTCGGCTCAGACACTTCATTGACTTCGAACTGCCCCATCAGCGAAATGTCGCGGGCGATCTTGCCAAGGCTGCCGACCAGCAAGCCCAGCTCACAGCCCAGCGCCACCCATTCGTCGCGTTGCGTATGCCAGGTGGCCATCGGCGCTTTGAGTTGCAAGTCTGCCGCCATCAAGGCAATGACTTGCGGGCCTTGCGCCTTCATTTGGGCCAGCGTGCCGACCGCGCCGCCGAGCTGCAGACACAGGGCGTTGGCGGCAGCTATTGGCATGCGTTGCTGGCTGCGAATCAAAGGCGCGACCCAGCCGGCGCACTTCAAACCAAAGCTGGTGACCGAGGCTGGTTGCAACAAGGTACGCGCCAATATCGGGTCAGCAGCGTGCCGCTCAGCCAACGCCATCAATGCATCAATGCTGATTTGCACATCGGCTTGCACCAAGGCCAGCGCGTCACGCGTGACCAGCGCCAGCGCTGTGTCAATGACGTCCTGGCTGGTGCTGCCGAAGTGGACAAAGCGCACTGCGTCCGGGTTGAAAAGGCCGACTGTTTCCTTCAGGCTTTTCATCAGGGGAATCGCCAGCGTTCCGGCGCGTCCGCTTTCGCGAACGATCTTGCTGACGTCAAACAACTCGACCCTGCAGGTGCCGATGATGGATTGCGCCGCGCTGTCGGGTATCAGCCCGGCAGTGGCCTGGGCTCTGGCCAATGAGGCTTCAAAGCGCAGCATCGCTGCTATGAAATGACTTTCGCTGAAAGCCTCGAGAATGTCAGGAGTGGACAAAAAGCCTTCAAAAATACTCATGGTCAAGCCAATCTTTCAGCGCTTAAGGCGAATTTGGTTTGGCAAGGGTACAGACCGTCGAAGCACGTCTTCGCCCAGCCACTGGGCTGAGCGCCAAGCCCGCTGCGCCACCGTCGGCAGCGGCATTTGCTGGTAGTCGTCGTTGAAGACTTCAAAGCTGTAGTCACCGCGGTAGCCCAAGCTGTGCAGTTTGTTGACCAAGGCGGCCAGCGCTTCGCTGTGCACGCCCTCGCCCGGGAACACCCGAAAGTGCCGCGCCGTGGTGATGCGTTCTTCAACCGACTTGATCTCGGTCCACATGAAGTCCGCCAGTTGCACTAGAAAAATCTTGTTGGGGTCGAGCATCTCCAACTCATCCAACGAGGTGTTGGTGGCAAACATGTGGAACGAATCAAAACCAAGACCGAGGTTCGGCATGTCGGCTTGGGTGATGATGTCCCACGCCTGCGGAAATTCATTGACCACGCGGCCCCACGACAAGGCTTCGTAGGCGATCTTGATGTTCATCGGAATCGCCAGCATGGCCAGCTTGCGAAGATCTTTGACCAACGCGGCCGTGTCGCCAGTGGCGTGTACCGAGGTTGAAGAACAGATCAGCAGCACGCGGCAGTCCAGCGCGTGACACATCTCGAGCATCGACTTGGCGATGTCCATCTTGTACTCGTGCAGATGACCCGACAGACCTTCAAAGTCACGCAGCACCTGAAAACCGGTGACGCGCAAACCGCTGGTTTTGACCGCCTGCACAGCCGCCTCCAGACCCTCGGGGTGACCGACCAAGTCGCGCGCAGACAACATGATCTGCGTGAATCCAGCCTCACGCACAGCCTTGAGTTTGGCCTCTAGCGGCCCGGCCAAAGAGATGGTGTCCATCCCGAAGTCGCTGATGTTTCCGCTGTAGTGCATGGCTCAGCTCCGCTCGCCGCTCGCCGGACCTGAACGCTGGTCTTGCACCAACTCAAAGCTGACGCTTTGCAGCCAGGTGCGGGTGAGCGCGCCGCGGTCTTCGGTCTGCACACCCCGGGACTGCACAAACTCGACACCGCGCTGAGCCAGTTCGGCCACCGTGGTGCGAACATCGGCGGTGCCCAAACCAATCCGCTGCAAGGCTTCGTCGTCTTCGACGTCCAGTACGCTGGCATCCGGCTCGATCAGCTGCACATAAAAGCGCGACGCCGCCGGGCACGGGCTTTGCAAAATGCGGCCCTTGGGCAAGACGCCAAAACGCTGGTCGTCCGGCAAATCCGTGAAGCCAAACAGCTCACGGTAAAACTCGGCCCAGTCTTCGGTGCGGTCGTTGCCGATGTACTGCACCACGCCAAAGAAGTGCAGCCCGGCGACTGCCGGCGGGTGCTGCTCAACCGTTGGAATCGGCACGAAGTCAACGTCGTAAATCGAGAACTTGTCGTAGCGGTCAACGAAGTAAATACGGCTCTTGCCGACGCCATGAATCGCTGGGATGTTCAACTCCATCACCTCGACCCGCGGCGGTACGGCCCACGCGCCACGCTCCAAAGCTCGGCGGTAAGCCGCAGCGGCGTCGCGCACGCGCAGACCGATGGCCGCAATCACCGGCTTGTCTTGCGGCACAGCACCCTCAGGCAAGGCTGACACATGCGCGTTGACGATGATGTTGATAGCGCCCTGACGGTACAACAGCACCTCCCGCGAACGATGCCGTGCGACCGGGCGAAAGCCCATCATCTCCAACACCTGACCCAGCGCCTGTGGCTTGCTGGTGGTGTATTCAATGAACTCAATACCGTCCAAGCCGAGGGGATTGGCGGCTTCGGGGATGGCTTCGCGGTCAGCGGCCAGTGTTTGCAAATGGGTGCTCATATTGCGTCCTGAAATGACAATTCAAAAAATATAAAAAACATCATGCTCCGGCGGTGGCAGTCGCCTCTGGCACATGGCCGCCACCTAAAAATAGCCGCTCAATGTTCGGGTCAGCCAGCAAATCGGAGGCCGCTTTGTGCAGCACCAACTGGCCCGACTCCAATGCAATCGCATCGTCAGAAATCTTCAAAGCGCTTTTGACATTTTGCTCGACCATCAACACGGTTGTACCTTGCGCGGCCAGCGTTTTCAATAATTTAAAAACATCTTGCACGACCATAGGCGACAAGCCAATCGAAGGCTCGTCAATCAACAGAACCTTGGGGCGCAACAACAGTGCCCGACCGATTTCGAGTTGCTTTTGTTCGCCACCGGAGAGCGCTGAGGCTTGTGAATGCAAGCGCTCTTTCACACGCGGAAAAAAGTTGAGCACCTCGGGGATGCGTTCATGCGTGGTCTTGGTGCCGAGCGTGATGCCGCCCAGTTCCAGATTCTGAAACACCGTCAGCTGACCAAACAAATTACGCCCCTGAGGCACAAAGGCAATGCCTTTACCAAGCAGCTCTTTTTGGGTCGCCCCTGAGATGTCCTCGCCGTCCAGAAGAATCCGGCCTTGGCGCGGTTTGAGCAAACCAAAGAGTGTTTTCAGCACGGTTGATTTACCCGCACCGTTGGGGCCAAGCAGCAAGGTGATGGAGCCGCGGCGAACTTTGAAGGACAGGTTGTTGAGGATCATGAAATCCTTGTAACCCGCCACCACATCGTCAAACTCGATGCAAATATCATTGGCCATGTTCAGTTTCCTAAGTAGGCGTCAAGCACCTCTTTGTTGGCGCGAATTTCAGCCGGGGTGCCAATCGCCATGACGCGGCCTTCGACCATCACCATGATGCGATGGCACAGGTCCATGACGAAGTCCATGTTGTGCTCGATCACGACAAATGAACTTTGACGCCCTAACTTTGGATTTCGATTGAGTTCTTTGAGCAGCGTGGAAATGCCGCCGACCAGACTGGGGTTCACGCCAGCGCATGGTTCGTCCAACAGCACCAGCGCCGGCTGCGCCATGAAGGCCATGGCGATGTCGACGAGCTTTTGCTGACCGTAACTCAGGGTGCCGGCCAGCGTGTCGGCCACGTGCCGGATGCGGAACTGATCGATCAAAGCATCGGCTCTGTCGCCCAGACCCGAGTCGCCCGGCGCAAACATGCGGCTCAGCATGCTGCCTTGGTGCTCTTGCGCAGCGACGATGAGGTTGTCACGCACCGTCATTTTTCCGAAGACCTGCAAGGTCTGGAAAGTGCGACCGACACCGCGCCGGCTCAGCGCCAGCGGCGACAAGCCGCTGATGCTCTGACCATTCAGTTCAATCTCGCCAGCATCGGGCTTGATCTGCCCGAGCACGCTGTTGAACATGGTGGTCTTGCCCGAACCATTCGGCCCGATGACGCCGAATATTTCGCCCGGCATGACGTCAAAAGAGACCCCGCCGACCGCTTGAATGGCACCGTAGGCTTTTTTCAATCCGGTGACTTTGAGCAAAGGATGGGTCATGATTCTGCCTTCATTTTTGCAGCCTTGGCGGCACGCAGCGCCGAGGCCTCACGTGCAGCGCGGCGCTCCTTCAACCGGTCGGGAATGCTCAGCAAACCGTCTGGCAACCAGACCATCATCAGCACCACAGCGGCACCAAAAATTGGCAAATACCAGGCGGCCACCCCGGGTACATCGCGCATCCACTCCGGCATCACGACGCCCACTGCGGCACCCAGTACAGGCCCCAAAAAATAACCCGCGCCACCGACCACCACCATCAAATACATCATGATGGACGCACCCACCGTGAAGGGGGCCGGCTCGATGAACTGCACCAGAGAGGCAAACAGCGCGCCCGCCACGCCCGCATACGCGGCACCAATGGCAAAACTCAGCAGCGTGTAATTCCGAATGTCGATGCCCAGACTTTCAGCCCGGATCGGGTTGTCACGCAGGGCTTTGAATGCTTTGCCCCAAGGTGAGCGCAGCAAGCCCCACAGCAGACCCGCCATCACCAGGGTGACGGCCAGCACGAAGTAGTAATACGGCCGGTTACCCTCCAGCGAAAAGCCCAACAACGAAGGCCGCGCAATGTTGTTGATGCCGAAGGTACCGCCGGTGAGCCACTCCTCATTGCGCATGACCAGCCAGATCGCGGTGTTGAACCCCAGCGTGGCAAAAGCCAGATAAATCGCCTGCACGCGCAGCGCCGGAAAGCCCAGCACCAGCCCGACGAAAAAACAAATCAAGGCGGCAGCCGGTAAACCCAGCCAGAAGCTGAAACCGGCCTTCATCAAAATGGCCACGGTGTATGCACCGATGCCAAAGAAAGCCGCATGACCCAGCGACTTCTGGCCGGCGTAACCGGTGGTCAGGTTCAGGCCCATGATGGCGATGACAAAGACCAGCCAATAGCTCAACAAATACACGCCATAGTTCTTCAGGTACTGCGGTGCGACCAAGAGCAGCGCGGCAATGGCTAATGTGCAGGCCAGCCCCATTTTGTGTTGCAAGAGCTTCATACCTTGCGCTCCTCTTTTTTACCCAACAGACCTTGCGGCTTGAACAAAATAACGACCATGAAAATCACCAGTGCCACGGCATCTTTGTAGGCTGGCGAAATGTAGGCAGCGGCCAGGTTTTCACAAACGCCGACGATCAACCCACCCAGCAGTGCGCCACGCGAATTGTTGAAGCCGCCAATGATGGCTGCAAAAAATGCTTTGTTACCGAGGCCTTCGCCCATGTCGAACTTGGCCAGGTACGTGGGTGTGACCAGCAGGGCTGCAGCCACCGCCAGCACGGCATTGATAGCGAAGGTGTAGAAAATCATGCGCGGCACATTGATGCCGAGCACCGACGCGCTTTCGGTGTTTTGCGCCACTGCCTGCATGGCCCGGCCGGTGACGGTCTTGGCCAGGAAAGCCTGCGTCGCTAAGACGATGATCAGCGCCAATGCAAAAGTGCCAACGTCTTGCAGGGTCACCGTCACGCCAGCGATGTTGTAGATCTTGTCGGCAAACAGGCTCGGAAATGGATGCGCCTCGGCGCTGTAACCCGCACGCACGCCGTTGCGCATCGCAATCGACAGACCGATGGTGGCCACCACGATCGGCATCATGCCGTACTTGAACAGCGGATCCACCAGCCCCCGCTTGAAGACCCAGCCCAGCAGCAGCACCGCCAGCAAGACGGTACAGACCACGCTGACCAGCACGGGCGCGCCCAGCGACATGAAGCCCAGCATCATGAAAGCCGGCAGCATGACGAACTCGCCCTGCGCGAAGTTGATCGTGCCCGAGGCTTGCCAGAGCAAGGTGAAGCCTAGGGCCGCCAGTGCATAAATGCTGCCGGTGGCCAAGCCAGATAAAAAGAGTTGGAGGAAGTCGGTCATGACAAGCGCTTTTAGGATTTACTTTTTAGCAGGTTTGGCCGATTTAACGACGGTATCTCCGATGGGTCCGCCCAGTGGTGGCAGCGTCGCCACCACGACTTGTTGGCCGTTCTTGACTTCGATCATGAAGCTCTCGCGGTCCAGATCGCCTTTGCTGTCAAAAGCGACATCCATCAACACACCCGGCTGGTCAGCGGCGCGGACTTTCAAGGTGTGCAGGACATCGGCCACAGCTTTGCGGTCGATCTTGCCAGCCTTCTCAATGGCGGCCTTCAAAACATAGACGCCAGAGTAGCCTTTCATGCCGTTGTGGTCCGAGATGTATTTGTATTCTTTCTCGAACTTAGCGCGAAAAGCGCGAATCGCCGGCAGCGGCGCATCCACGGTCAACCCAACGTGGGCAACTGCGCCATTGGCCGCATCACCGGCCAGCTCGATGACTTTTTGTCCCGTCAAGGTGGTCTCACCAATGATGGGCTTGGTCCAGCCTTGTTTGCGCAGTTCGCGCAGCAAACGGGCTGATTCTTCTTCATTCGAGTAGACAAACACGCCCTCGGCGTTGCTTTGCTTGGTTCGCAGCACCGCCGCAGAAAAGTCGACCTGGCTCGGCTCGGTAGAAATCTCGGCCAGTATTTTGGTCGGTGAATTTGCCAGGGCCTTTTTGATCATGTCGAGGCCGCCCTTGCCGAAGTCGTTGTTCACGTAAATAACGGCAATGCTTTTGAGCTTGGCTTGGTTACTGATGTAGCGTGCCACTTTGGGCATGGCCGTGGCCTGGGTGAAACTGGTGCGAAAGATGAACGGGTTGCCCTGCTCAGTGATGCTGGCCGCTTCACCGCCCGTGAAGTTGGGCACACCGGCGCGGCGTGACTCCGCCATGCTGACCATGATCGAGCCTGAGAAGACCGGGCCAAAAATAGCGAACACATCGTCGTCGATGACTTTTTGCGTCAGCCCCTTGGCAACGCCGGGGTTGCTTTGCGTGTCGGATGTCGTGGTCTGAATTTTTTTACCGAGGATCCCGCCCGCCGCATTGATCTCTTTGACGGCCAGTTCGACGCCATTCTTGAAGTTGGTGCCGGCTGAGGCACCCGCGCCTGAGAGCTCAATAACGTTGGCAATTTTGATGACATTCTGGGCAAAACCGGCAGTGCTGACTGCAGCTAGGGTGCAGGCGGCCAATAATTTAAGTACAAATCGTTTTTTCATCTTCATTTTCTAAAAAGGTTTGAATCAGCAAAGTCACTGTCCTGCAGGTTTGCTGGGAGGTACTGTAGCCGTTTGAGACCAAAACGGTGGCTTGCAGTTGAAATATGCGCGATTAACGAACAATACTGTGCGATAGTTGATCAAAATTCGGGTTTAACCCGAGATGCCGTTGACCTCCGCAAAGAACTTTTCAAGCGCACTCACCCGCTCACCATCATGAACCAGCCTGTCAGCACTGAGACCCGACCCGCCCTGGCCAAACGCGACTGGATCGCCGGCCTTGAAAAAGGGCTGTCGGTGATTGAGAGCTTTGACGATGCCAACCCGCGCATGACCGCCAGCCAGACCGGGCTGCGCTGCGGCATCACCAGAACGGCCGCCAGGCGCTATTTGCTGACGCTGGAGCATTTGGGGTATGTCGCCACCGACGGCAAACTGTTCTGGCTGACGCCCCGGGTGCTGCGCATGGGGCAGTCTTATTTGGAGTCGGCACGTTTGCCGCGCATCGTCCAGCCGTTTTTGCAGCGCGTCACGGCCGGCACCCAAGAAAGCGCTTTTGTCAGCGTGATGGACGGCGACGACATCGTCTACATCGCCCGCAACGGCTCGAACCGCGTCATGAACACCGGCTACGTGCTTGGCGCTCGAGTGCCTGCGCAAGTGACGGCGGCGGGTTTGCTGCTATTGGCTCTGCGCGGCCCCGAATGGGTCGAAACATGGTTGACCCACAACACCCTGAGCACCTACACCTCGCACACCATTGCCAGCAAAGACCGTCTGCGCATCGAGCTGGCGCGCGTCCGGGCACAGGGTTGGGCGCTGTCAGAGCAGCAACTTGAACTCCACTACCGCGGCATCGCGGTGCCGCTGCGCGACCGGCACGGCCAGGTGATGGGAGCGCTCAGCGTGACCATGCCGATGGGCCACGAGTCAAGTGAAGACGCTGTCCGCCGCGTATTGAATGTCTTGAGCGAAACGGCGCAGGGAATGCGCCAGTTGGTCTGAGCCTTCTGTTACCTCACTGCTGCAGCAAAGCCCAGACCCGGGCCGACGACAGCGGCATTTGCAGCAGCGGCGCTTTGGCCGGCATGCCGGCGCGGGCCAGCGCATCAGCCACCGCATTGACCACGGTCGGCCCAGCGCCGATGGTGCCGAGCTCGCCCACGCCTTTGACGCCGAGCGGGTTGTTCAGGCAAGGCACGGACGTGTCCATTTCGGTCTTGAAGTCGGGTGAGTCTTCGGCGCGTGGGGCGACGTAGTCCATCAAACTGCCGGTCAAAGGCTGACCGGTTTCGCGGTCGTACACCACGTGCTCGTACAACGCTTGGCCAATGCCTTGAACCGCGCCGCCGTCAAGCTGACCGCGCACGATCATCGGATTCACCACGCGGCCGACATCGTTGACAGAGGCGTAAGCCACCACCGCCACATGGCCGGTCAGCGGGTCAATTTCAACCTCGCTGATGTGGCAACCGTTCGGCCAACTCGGTCCGCTGGCAGCCGAGGTCGAGTTCATGAAAATGCGTTGCTCAGCTTGCCGGCCGGCCAGCGCAAAAATATCGGTGCTGAGGTCAGTCCCGATCACTTGCAGTCGACCGTTGCGGTACTCGATGTCTTGCTCAGAGGCCTCGAATTCCAGTGCCGCCAGACGCTTGGCTTCAGCGATGGTGCGGTCAGCACCGACGCGCATGGCCGAGCCGCCGGTGAACAGCGAGCGCGAACCGGCGCTGCCAAAACCGTCGCCGCGATCGGTGTCGCCCAGCACCACGCGGACTTGTTCAATCGGCACGCCAAAAGCGTCCACAACCAACTGCGCGAGCGAGGTCAAGATGCCCTGCCCCATGCCGTTGACGGCTGAAAAAACCTCGATCATGCCGTCGGCTTGCACCGCCACCGTGACGGTTTCTTCGAGTGCATTACCGCCCGTCCACTCCAGGAAAGTAGCGATGCCCTGGCCGCGCAGCAAACCGCGTTGGGCCGAGTCTGCCGCGCGCGCCGCAAAGCCAGACCAGTCGGCCAGCACCAGCGCTTGGTCCATGATGGCTTCAAACTGACCGCAATCGTAGGTCTGGCCCATCGGGTTTTTGTAGGGCATTTGCGCTGGCGTGATGAAGTTGCGGCGGCGCAGTGCGACGCGGTCGATGCCGGTTTGCCGCGCCGCCTCGTCCATCAGCCGCTCCATGCTAAAAATCGCTTCAGGCCGGCCCGCACCGCGGTAAGCGCCGGTGGGCGAGGTATTGGTCAGCACCGCCTTGAAATGAAAGTCGATGGTCTGAATGTCGTAGACGCTGGTCTGCACCCAGGGGCCGATCAAGAGTTGAATCGTCACGCCAGTGCCCGTCGGGTAGGCGCCCACATTGGCCAGTGAGGCCACCCGCAACGCGAGAATTTTTCCGCTGGCATCGAGCGCCAATTCAGCTTTCGTCTGCAAGTCACGACCGTGCGAGGCCGAGATGAACTCTTCACTGCGGTCGGCCACCCACTTGATGGGGCGTTGCAGAGCGCGGGCGCAAAAAGCAATCGCCAGGTCTTCCGGGTAAACACCGGTTTTCATGCCGAAGCCACCGCCGACGTCGCCCACCACCACGCGCACATCGGCGCGCGCCAGCCCCAGCAAGTCGCAGACCGAATTGCGCACACCCGACGGCATTTGCGTGCTCATGCGAATCGTCAAACGACCGGTCGCCGGGTCCGGCATGGCCAGCACCGTGCGCGGCTCCAGGCTCAGCGCAGACAAGCGCTGATTCACCACATCCAGCTTGACCACGTGCGCAGCCTTGGCAAAGGCCTCGGCTGTGGCCTGAACATTGCCGTAGCGGGTTTCACCGGCGATGTTGTCAACCGCCTTGTCGTTCAGCACCGGCGCGTCGGCGGCCGTGGCGTCGTCCAGGTTCACCAACACGGGCAGTTCGGCGTAGTCAATCTCAATCGCCTCGGCGGCGTCACGCGCTTGCTGCAAGGTC
>Ga0208916_10000092_pt1 | contig 39725 bp, 60 predicted proteins | sample DEB19_08_DNA_5_FD_184523 | JGI IMG/M metagenome (GOLD analysis project Ga0208916, IMG submission 184523) | Aqueous microbial communities from the Delaware River and Bay under freshwater to marine salinity gradient to study organic matter... | ecosystem: Environmental > Aquatic > Marine >... | reverse complement strand
TGCAAATACGGGTCAAACTGGCGGTGCTGGTGGACCCGGCCAGTATTATATCTTGTCAACGGGTATCGCTGTTGGCCCCGGCGGCGGTGCCGGTGGCGGTGGCGGTAACTCCGGTACAGCAACTGCTGGCACAGGTGGCGTTGCTGGTCTCTACGGCGGCGGCGGCGGCGGTGGCGGCGGTTCGTCCACAACCGGTAACGGTGGCGATGGCGCTCAGGGCGCTATGCTTATTATCTACACGCCGCTCACCACGGTTACCGGATCGCTTGTTGCTACAGAAGCGGCCGACGCTGCCAGTATCGCACTTAGTGCAGCGCATCTTGCCAGCCTGGCCGCAAACGAAAACAGCGACACGGCGGCACTGGCTGTTTCGGCTACCCACACGGCCAGCCTCACGGCAACTGAGCCGACCGACTCGGCCAGCATTGGCCTCAGTGCGGCAACAACGCTTAGTCTAGGCGCAACCGAAGCTACCGATACGGCGGTCATTGTCAGCGGCAATTTTGTCGTTGCCTCGTTTGCCCTAACCGAGGCCAGCGACAGCGTAACCATTGCGCTGTCGGCGTCCCATACGTTGGCGCTGGCAGCGACAGAAGCCGGCGACATTACCGCGTTTGTTCTCAGCAACGCTGACACCCTCACGGTCAGCTTCGCAGCCACTGAACCCTCTGACATTGTGGCCCTTGGGCTAGATACCACGCCCCTTCGACGCGGTGGCGGTGGTGGCGGGCGTCGGACGCGCTATCTGGTCTACCGTAACGACGCGGTTACGGAAATTGAAGCGGCAAGCCCACCGAAGCGGCTGAAGAAACGCACGGTCAGCCCTGCAATCGCGGCTGAGGTCAACGCGCTGCTCCCGAGGTTTTTGGGGTTCACCCCGGAGATCGTCCAAGCCGCGTTGCCGGACACCTTTTACATCCCCAGCACCTTGGCCGGGGAGAGCGACAACATTGCCCTGGCGCTCGCTGCCTATCTGAAACGCCTCGATGACGAGGAAGAAGACGACATCGAACTGCTGCTGCTTGCAGCCTGACGAGGACACCATGGCATCCAATTTTACTCACTGTACCGCCGATACGCTGGTTCGAACCGGCATTGCAAAAGTCTGTTACGTGTCGATTGCCCCCCTGACGGCTACGCCAACGGCTGGGCTTTTGACCATCTATGACAACACTGCCGAAAGCGGCACCGTGCTCTATAAAGAGTGGGTGTTTGCGACCACTCCGGGCCATACCATTGAACTGGAAGTGCTGTGCCGCACCGGCATTTATGTCGGCTTTGATGCCACCCTCGCCAATGTTGGCGTTACGGTCGGGTGGGAATGACCGAGCCGCTTTCCTACCGGGCGCAGCGCGTTGATGACCTGCTGCGCCATGATGAATTAACCGCTGCCTTCGACGAAGTGCGCCAGAATGCCCTTGAGCAATTGGCGGTCACCGAGGCGAGCGACACCACCGCAATTCTGAGGCTCCAGGCGATGGCCGGATGCCTTACCGATGTTCGAGATGCGCTTCGCGCCGTCCTGCTTGCCGCTGGCAAGTTCGATGGCGGCAGCGACCTCTGACCCAGCCGCTCGCTTAACGCGAACCCGGCTGTTCCCGCGCTGTGAAGCGCCATAGCCCCGCGCCCTGATGGGCCAGAAGGACCATACCCTATGTCTGAGAACAACCCCCCGGCTGACGCCGGGACTGTTGATGACGCGCCCCTGTCGATTAATGAGGGCGTTGAAAACCTGACCTCACTTCTAGCGGACCCGGAAACGGACCTCCCAACAGATCAAGAGGACGAAGCGATTGCCGAAGCCGATGACGGGGAAGACCCTGATGTCGATGTTTCGGAAGACGTTGACCCGGATGAAGCCGCCGAAGACTCGGACGGACCACAAGATGCCGACATCAAGGGCGGGCGCTTTGCTCCCGACACCGCTAAGGTGACCCTTGAGGATGGCACGGTGATCTCCGTTGCCGACCTGAAGCGCAATAATCTGTTTCAGCGCGACTACACGCGGAAGACGCAGGAACTGGCGCAGGAACGCGACCAGATCCAGCAGACTAAATCCACGGTAGATCAGCAGGCTCAAACACTGATGCAGCTTGCGGAAAAGCTCAACAGCTTTGGACAGCGATACCTGCCCCAGCCGCCCCAGCCTTTTACCGGATCACCGGAAACGGACCCGATTGGCTACATGCGGCACATGCAGGAACGGGACGCCTATGAACAGGCTGTCTCTGCCTTCAATGCCTTCGACCAGGAACGCGCCCAGCTTCAGCAGCAGGCGCAGTATCAAACGCAGACCCAGACCCAGCAGTTGCTGCAAGCCGAGTTTGCGACCCTCCGCGAGAAAGACAAGCTCTTTGCCGATCCGGCCAAGGCACGGTCATTCCTCGAAGAGGCGGTTGAAAAGGGCAACGAATGGTGGGGCCTGACGCCTGACGACATCGGCACCCTGACATCGCACAAAGCCTACCTCATCCTCCGAGACGCCATGCGCTACCGCAAGGCCCTCGCTCGCGCTCCCGAAGCGCAGAAACAGGTTGAGGGTAAGCCCATCCTCCCGCGCCAGAACCGGCGTGTGGACCCGAGGGCACGAGCGTCCCAAGACTTCCAGCAACGGTCTGAGCGGCTTCGCAAGACAGGCTCCATCGATGACGCGGTGGAACTGCTCAAGTCCCTCAATCTGTAAGGATCGCCACAAATGGCACAGCTTTCAAATACTTTTGAGACCTTTGACGCCAAGGGTCTGCGCGAAGAACTCGCCAATACCATCAACCGCATTTCGCCCGAAGAAGTCCCGTTCACCTCGCTGATCGGTACGCAGTCGGTCAAGTCGATCCATCCCGAGTGGCAGCTTGATACCCTCGCTACCCCGGATACGGCGAACAACCGCCCGGAAGGCAACGACTGGACCTATGATGCGGTCACCGCTACCTCGCGTGTCGGCAACTACACGCAGATCAGCGATAAGTCGTTCATCGTTTCGGGCTCGCTTGAACAGGCTGACAAGGCCGGTCGTGCTTCCGAAATCGCCTATCAGACCGCCAAGAAGGGCCTTGAACTGAAGATTGACCGTGAAGTCACTCTGCTCAGCAACCAGGCTTCCTCGGCGGGCTCGGGCAATGGCGCAACCAACCGCACCCTCGGCGGTCTGCGGGCTTGGCTCGCAACCAATGACAGCCTCGGTTCTGGCGGTTCGTCGGGCGGCTTTAACACCTCGACCAATGTCGTGGATGCGGCCACCAACGGCACCCAGCGGGCTTTCACCAAGGCGCTGATGGATGAAGCCATCCTGTCCACCTACAATGCGGGTGGTTCGCCGTCCGTGCTGATGGTGTCGCCTTATGTGAAAACCGTGTTCAGCAATCTGCTGGATGCGTCCGACATCGTGCCGAGCCAGAAGAACCTGACCGGCAATGGCCCGACCACGCTGATCGGTGCCGCCGATGCCTATATGTCGGACTTTGGCCTCATCAACGTGGTGGTCAACCGCCAGTTGGCTCGTGCCGGTGCCAGCACCGCTCGCAACGCCTTCCTGCTCGATCCCTCGACGATCAAGCTCGGCGTGTTCCGCGACATTATGATGGAACAGCCCGCCAAGACCGGCGACGCGGAAAAGCGCGTGCTGCTCACCGAATATACGCTGCTCGTCAAGAACGAAGCGGCCAACGGTGTTGTGGCCGACCTCTACGGCGTCAGCGCCTCGGCCTAAGTGACCTGATCTCGGGGGCGGCTTCGGTCGCCCCCTTTCCCTTCCATAAGGACATCCACAAATGGATATTATGCAGCCGATCAGCGTCACGGGTTCGACGCTTACCATCACCAAGCGCAACCACGCTGGTGCCGCCATTGTCGCCAACCGTGCCGCTGGCATCGCTTTCACGCTCCCGGCCTCCGATGGCTCGGGCGCGGAATATGAAATCGTTGTGGGCACTACGGTGACCTCCAACACGACCACGGTGAAAGTGGCGAATGCCACCGACATCATGTCGGGTGTGGCGATCAACGCGGCAGATGGCGGCGCGACCGCCGTGGCCTTTGAAACCGGCGCGTCGGACGACACCATCACCATGGATGGCTCGACGACCGGCGGCATCAAGGGCGACCGCATCCGCCTCAAGGACATCGCCTCGGGCATCTGGCACGTTCAGGTCATCGGTTCGGCCACGGGCACAGAGGCCACGCCTTTCTCTGCAACCGTCAGCTAAGCATTTCTAGCACACTGAACATCAAAGGGGCGGGCTTCGGGCTTGCCCCTTTTTCATTCCCCCAATTGAAAGGTCGGACCTGTGTCAAACGACGCCCCCGCCAAGACTGCCTCTGCCGCAACGCAGAAGCCCATCGCCATGCAGCTTAAGAAAAACTACGTGCCGCGCCAGCTTGTCCGCATCGTTGGACACAATCGGCCGGAAATCCGCGCCAAGGATGCCGGTGGCCGCGAACAGATCATCCAGACTGCCGAGTTTATCCCTGACCTGATGAGCCCACCCGCCTATCCCGGCGTTGGCATGGTTGGGAAAATATGGGCTGGAACCGTTATTGAGGTGCCCGAGGCCGAGGCCAAAGACATGCGCTCTAAAGGCATTGCCGAAGTCTACCTCTAAGCCCTTCGCCAGCGGGCGCGATGCCTCCGGGATGTCGCGCCGCTCCCCTTCAGCGATCTCCGTGATGGAAGAACGCCCCCATGAACACCCGCCTCACCGAGGCCGAGGTGCAGAACTGCTCTTGGGAATTGGTTGAGACCACTCCCGACTTCCGCCGCTATGTCGGCAGGGGCACGCACCCGGTCACTGGCACCCCGATTATGGTGCAGAAAACTGAATATATCGCGGAAAGTGCGCTGCTGCATAAAGCGGCCGCCGAACGCGCCGACAGCATGAATCGCCGCTGGTCCTACGGCTCGGGCAGCGAAAAGGGCGGAAACGTCCCCATGGTCAAAGTCGGCTCCATTCCGCTCAACAAGTTCTACGCCGAAGTCGCGCCTCGCCTCCAACACGGGGACAAGGACTTCATGCGCTGGTTCTGGAATCACGAAGACAACGCGGCATTTAGAAGCCGGGAAGGCAAGGTCTGATGCCGTCACTTGCGAGCTATGCCGACCTGCAAACCGCAATCAATGACTACACAGAGCGGGCCTATTCCACCGCCCGCCGCGATATTTTCATTGGCAATGCCGAGGCCAAGTTTAACCGCCGCCTAGCCTCATCGTGGCGCGGCATGGACACAACCACGCTAACCACTGACGCCAATGGTGAAGCAACGCTGCCCTCGGGGTTCATTGGGCTGCGCTCTGTGGTGCAAGACCTTGTTGGGTCAACCCCGCTGACCCAAGTGTCATGGGATGCGCTGCTTGCCTCAAACCCCTGGGGACTGAGCGACAGCGCCCGCCTGTTTGCGATCAGGGGCACAAGCTTCAAGGTTTCCCCGCTCACCACAGATGACTTCATTCTAGTGTTCGACAGCAAGCTTACGCCGCTGTCCGCCGCCGCCACCAGCAATTGGCTGCTGACGCTTGCCCCTGACATTTACCTCAACGCCTGCCTTGCCGAGGAAGCGATCTTTGCCCGCGACTTTGGGCTGGCACAGGGCATGTGGCAGCAGGCCCTAGCCGATCTCGACGCCGTGATGGCGCAGGACCAGGTGGCGCAGTTCGGCAATGTTGAAATGCGTCCTGCGATGGTGATGCCGTAATGCAATTGCCCTTTGGACCGTTTCGCCCTGATGTCGGTGGCCCCAATTCTGGCTTTGCTACGCTGGCGCAGAATGTCTTGCCACAGACTGCCCCGTCTGGGCTCGGCTATGGGCCTATGCCGGCACTGGTTACGGCTTCCGGGGCCGTAGCGCTCTCTGCTGCGCCGCGTGGTGTCATTGCTGCAATCAAGAATGACGGCTCCTATGCCATCATTGCCGCGACAGCCACGACCATCCAGTTGATGGCGTCCGACTATACCTGGTCAAGCCTTGAGACGGGCCGCACTGTGACCACTGGCGATGATGTCGCCTTCGCGCAGTTCGGCAAATATGTCCTCAATTCCGATACCACTTCCGGGCTCAAAGCCTATGATGTGGATGCCGGTGGTGCCAACTCGGCGGTATCCGGTGGCCCTGCGGCCAAGGCACTATTCGTCTGCAACAACGTGGTGTTTGGCCTTGGCGTCTCGGGCTCGCCCCGGCGCTTTCAGTCTTCAGCCATTGGTGACCACACCAATTGGACGACACAGGGCGCAGACGGCAAAACCTTTGAAGACGGCGGCGAACTGGTCGGTGGGCGCGACATCAAGAACGGCGCGGGCGTGATGTTCCAGAAAGACGCCATGCGGCTCGTGCAATTCGGCACAGGCGGATCGGCGCTCTACTCAATCCAGAAGGTGGCCGATGGCCGTGGCGCGGTGTCTGACCGATCCATCGTGGCTTTTGACGGCATGGTGTTCTACCTCGCCACCGATGGCTTCTATAAGTTCACTCTGCAAGGCGGCAACGAACCGATTGGGGCCGAGCGCGTCAACCGCTGGCTTGCCACGCAGATCACCCCCGATAACTATGAAAACGTCATGGGCGCGGTTGATCCCTACAACAAGGTCGTGTGGTGGCGGTTGTCGTCAACGCTGCTGCTTGGGTACGATTGGCAACTCAATGAGTTCTTCACCGCCGCCGTTACCACCTCAACGCTGACCCGCATTGCCACCCCCGGCGTATCAATCGATACCCTAACCTCCACGATTGACAGCGTGTCAGAAACCATCGACTCGCGCCTGTGGGCCGGTGGCGCTTTGCTGTTCGGGGCCTTGGATGGCTCGTACAAGTTCGCCACCTTCTCGGGCAGCAGTCTTGAAGCCACGCTGATCTCGTCCACCGTTGCCATGCCGCAATGGGGCTGGGTCAACTGGGCAACCCCAAATTGCGATGCCGTTGCCTCAACGCTGAGCCTCGGCGTTGCTGACAATCGCGCCGCAACCCTCACATGGAAAGACCCGGTGACGGTGACCGACTCGGGCCGAGTGCCGTTGCGGGGCAGGGGCCGCTTGTTCGCGCTCAAGCAGATTGTTCCCGCATCCAGCATCTGGACCTATGCCAATGGGCTTGAGGATGTCGAACTGGTGAACGGGGGCGTGCGATGAGCGTGTTTCAGTTTCGCGGTTTTGGAGCGCTTCCCATTGCCGTGCGCGTCACCGGCAACACGGTCACCACCGTTGTTGATGCCAGCAATCAGTCAATCACTGTGCCGTGGTTCCAGGTCAATGAACACGCCGGGTCCACGCCCAATCTGACGGTTGATCTCTATGACGGCACCAATGCCGTCTATGTCGGTGACGATGGCGGTACCACTTGGAATGCCAAGGCTGTCACGGCCAATAAGGCGCTGCTGTTCACCCAGGGGATCGTGGTGCCCAAGGGCTCAAAACTGCGCGTCACTTCATCCGATGCCGCTGGCAAGTTCCATGTCGTCGGCCTGCAAGTCCTCAACATAGGGTAACCCCATGCGTTTCACTCCAGGCTACCAGCCCCGCAATTTTGGTGCCGCTGCCCCCATGTTGCAACCTAAAGCTCCGCCCATGCCCCCTATGGCGCAGGGCCAGCCAGACTTTTCAGCGTTCTTTCAGCAGATGGGATTGAACCCTGCCGGGTTGTTTCCCTTTGCTCCCACGCAGCAGCCGCCAATGGCCCCCGATCAGATCAACCCGATTCAGCAGTTTGGGGGTCGCCCTCAGGTAATGCCGCTACCGGAACCTCCGATCCAGAATGTAATGGCAAAGCCCCCGCTTTGGGGCAATCGGCCGTCAAAAGCCCGCTAAGGCTCTATGGTTCGGCAAACCTTTGCCATTCGCGCTGCTGGCGGGCAAGTTAATCTAACGCTTGAAGTATACGAAGAAGACGGCTGCACAATATGCGGTATTTTCCAAGCGGAAGGCCGATTGCCGCTGCCGCCCAAGCAATGGCTTAAAACCATTCGGGCTGAAATCCAGACCCTTGAACGCATCGTGCGCGAAGCGGGGTGTGATGAACTTCGTCTTGGCGGTCGGGATTGGTCCCGCATCCTGCCCGACTACCAGCCGCTTGACGGCATCCCCAATGGACTAGTGAAAAGGCTCCGCTAATGGGTAGCTCCACCACCAAATCAACCAGCAGCACCGGGCCGACCAATCCGGCGCTCAACTCAACGCTTACCAAACTGTCCAACGGCATCGCCGCTGAATACAGCCCCGGCAAGTCGCTCTATGTCGCGCCGGGGACCAACACCACGCAGGGCTGGGCGGGTTCGCTTGCCGCTGCCAATAACCCGGCGTTCATGCAGGGTCTTAATGGCGCGATGTCGTCCTATGCCAACCGGGCCGCGGGCAATGAGTTGGGCATGAATGACCCCGGCTACGCTTCGCTCCGAGCCAAGCTTGGCAATGATGTGATGAAGCAGGTCAATTCATCGTTCAACAATTCCGGGCTGTTCGGCGCTGACAGCAACATGAACTCCGCCGCGAGTGGCCTCACAGACAGCCTTGGGGCGCTTGACTACAAGCAATATGGCGACAGCTTAAACCGCCAGACCGAAGCCGCAACGCTCTTGCCGCAACTGTTCTCGGGGATGCAGTTGCCGTCCTCCATCCAGCAGTCGATCGGCGCGTCCCAGGACGCGAGCAAAGCCGCCGAACTCGCTGGCCCGACCGATTACCTCGCCAAGCTCTCAGCCATCCTGTCGGGCACGGCAGGGGCATCTGGATCGACCACCACCACCAGCCAGCCCACTGCGCCACTCTGGCAGCAGATTTTGGGCGTGGCGCTGTCTGCAATGTAAGGGGACGACACCATGGGCCTTGCCTCATTTTTCCTTGGCGATCAGAACCCGTTCGCACAGTGGACCAACCAGCATAGCAATATGCTTGGGACGATCGGCACCGGGCTGATGCAGGGCCAGAACATCCAGCACGGCTTGCAGATTGCAGGTGGCGGCTTGCCACAGGCGAACCAGTTGGACTTGCAGCAGGCTGAAAAGCTGAAGGCTGACGCTCTGACTAAAAGCCAGATGAATGCCACAACGGCTTGGCTAAAACAGCAGTTCCCAGACATTGCAGTCATGGTGGAGCAGGGCGTTATAGGCCCGGGTGAAGCGTTCAAGATGGCTTACGAACAAAAGAACGCTGGTGCTGGCGAAGGTTTTACCCTTGCTGAAGGTCAGACGCGTTATGGGCCTGACGGGAAGCCAGTTGCCTCCTTGCCCAAGCCTATGACTAACAATGGCATATTTGAAGGCACAAGCCTTGATGCACAGGCCATGAATATTCTTGGAAACACCAACGCAGATAAAAACTCTGACGCATATAAATGGGCTTACTGGTATTTGATGCAGCCTAAGCAAAGTATGACTCAGACGGCGCAGGGTATGGTTCCAGTTATGATACAACCCACGCTGCCGCCCGGAATATCGTCGCCTTATCCTTCGGTCCCCGAAACTCAGCCTGCTGAAACCCCGCCGCAGTCTACTAGCGTGGGCGCTAGTTCAACGCCTGGGATCACCGTTGGTCAGCCAATCCCTGGGACAGCCCCCAAGCCGAACGAGCAGGAACAGCGCTTCGGGCGGCTTAGCACAGCTATCGTTGGCGACGTTCAAGTGCTTTTCGGAAATGACCAAGGGGGCAAGGGCCTCTTTGACGCTCTGTCTGATCCAGTGTCGCAGGTAGCAGCAACTAGCATTGGTGGTGTGCAACCTGGGTACGCTCTGAGTTCACCTGAATACCAGCAAGCCACGAGCGCCATTTCCAATATTGCCCAGACCTACCTTTATGCAATGTCAGGCGCTGCCGCCCCTGCAGCTGAAGTGGACAAGATTGTTCAAAGCATCACCCCTCGCCTCGGGGAAAGCGTCGAGTCGGTGAACCTGAAAAAGCAGCGCCTGCTTGATTACATCCGCGCCATCAATTCGCAGGCACAGGGTGGCATTCCTGCCCCCTCGCTTCCAAGCTTGACAGGCTCTGGCGGCTTCAAAATTATCGGGGTGGAATAATGCCGGTTTACACCATCGAAGCCCCCGACGGGCGCAAGATCAAGGTTGAAGCCGCCGATGAGGCTACTGCGCTCAAAGGCGCTATGGAGTGGGCTGCGAAAACCCCAAAACAGGAAGCCGCCACGTTCGCGAATACTGGCGCTCCTGCCCCGTCAAGAGACATTGGCCAGGATTTGATGGGTTCAATGGCGGCTGGCATGGCTGGTGCCGTCAACGGCATCCCCGTAGTTGGCCCGCTGGCTCAGTCTGCAACAGATTGGATAGGCGGCGGTGTTTCCGCCCTCATGGGCGGCGATGCCGGTCAGTATGTGAAACAGCAAGAAGATCGACGAGCCAAATTGGTAAGCCAGTATCCTATTTCTTACATTGGTAGCAGCCTTGTGTCTGGCATTGGATCCATGGGTGGTTTGGCTGCAAAAGTGCCCGCCGCCGCCGAAATGCTGGGGATGCCCTTTGCTGGGTCCAAAGGAATCCCGCTCGGCACCCAGATGGCAAACTCGGCGCTTTCCACCGAAGCCATCGGTATCATGGATGGCATGGCACGCGGCAATGCCCCGTTTGATGCAATGGTACAGACCGCGCCGTGGGCAGCGGGGGCGGGTCTGATCCCAGGAGCCGGGGCCACATTGGGGGCGGTTGGGCGTTCAGGCAAAAAGGTATTTTATAACCCGATCAAAGCATTTATGGCCCCAGAAAACGTCGCCCGCTCAACCGTGACGAATGCCATCAGCAAAGACCGCGCCCTTAGCAACGTGTTGCCACAAGAGGGGACGCGTATTGCCGATGAGGCGGGCATTCCGCTGTTCAACGCGGACCGCTTCGGGGAAAATACCCGCAGGCTGGCACGCACTGCTGCCAATGCCGATGGGGGTGCGGCCGACCTGCTGAAAAAGTCACTGGAGGACCGTTTTGTCGGGCAGACCTCGCGGGCAACGGATTTCGTGACCAAGTTAGTCGGCGGCAAGGTGGATGACCTAGGATTCCAAGATCAGCTTCGCCGCCTCGCGTCAGATAAAAACGACAAGGCTTACGAGCCGGTTTACAATAGCGCAGCAGCGCAGGGGCTTTGGGACAACACTCTTGCCCAGTTCATGCAATCTGATGCGTTCAAGGCGGCAGTCATGGGAGCCGAAAAAGCGGCCTCAAATCGCGCCGCTGTTGACGGCGTTCAGACTGTCCGCAACCCATTTGTCATGGACGAGACTGGCGCATTCCGCCTGCGGACCAACGCCGATGGATCAACAGCGTTGCCAAATCTCCGTTTCTGGAATCAGGTGAAGCGTAACCTCGACGGAATGATTGAACTCGCCAAGCCAACGGCTACTCAAAAAGGCGACCGCAATCTTTATGCGGACCTGACGGTGCTTAAGCAGAAATTCGTGAACACGCTGGATGCTGCGGTCTCCGGTTATAAGGAAGCCCGGTCTGGTGCCGCGCTCTTTTTCGGCACTGACAATGCGGTGGACGCTGGACGTATAGCGGCGCGAACCGCTGGCAAGGTGCCGGAATTTACCAAAGCCGTGGGGAAGATGAACGATTACGAGCGCGAGGGCGCTCAGATTGGCTACGCATCTGAACTTCTCGACACTATCCGCAAATCCGGCGACAACCGAAACGTGTTTTTGAACTCCCTGTTCAACACACCGGATGGCCGGGCTCGCAATGTGCTGTTTTTGGGCGAGGAAAACGCGGCAAAGCTGGAAGCCTATGCCCGCGTAGAGGGTATTGTTGACAAGCTGCGGGGAGCGGTGACTGGCAATTCCTCAACAGCTCAGCAATTGCAGGATCTTGGAATTGGCGCGGCTAGCGCGGGAAGCTATTTCTTAAGCGGTGGCATGGGAAATCCCAACGCTTGGATTGCTGCTGCCGCGCCTTTGGCACTGCGCTACATGGGCAAGAAGGGCAATGAGAAGGTGTTGCAGTCTGTGGCCAAAATGCTGGCGTCACAGGATCCGAAGGTTCTGGACAGGGTGATCCGCAACGCCGCGATTTCCGAGGCGCACATGGAAGCGCTGCGGGCGCTGGAAATGGCAATGTCGGCGGGAATTAAGGGTGCCGTTATCGGTGTGGCGACCAACCAGCCCTAGAAGGGCCAAATCTTTACGCCTGCCTTGCTCGCAGCCATCAGGCCCCAGATCGTCCCCATCGGAATGATAAAGGTCAGCCAAAACTTATATGTCCAAAAATTTGGCGGTGGGCCTTCAGGTTTCATCGCAGTCTCCTTTTCCCAACGCTACCCCCACCCATCATCAACGACAATGCGGGATTTCATCAATCCCGTTGATCCTGCACGCATGGAGTACGCATGAGCAAACAGACCGATTATGTGCAGCAGGTTTACAATTCGGCTCGCCAGATGGGTCTCAACGACACGGTGGCGCGGTTGGCAGCGGCACAGTCGGCTATTGAAACCGCTTATGGCACAAAAGTTGTCGGCAACAACTATTTTGGCATCAAGGCTGGGAAGTCATGGGATGGTCCGGTTGTTGGGTCGGCAACCAAGGAAGAAGTCGGCGGCAATCTCGTTTCCACCAATGCCAATTTTCGCTCGTATGATGGCTTCTCCCAAAGCCTGTCTGATTGGTATGGCCGTATTCAAGCCCGGTGGCCGGAAGTCCTCAATGCCAAAAACATTGAGGAAGCGGCAGCGGCACTAAAGGCTGGGCAGAAGGGCGGATATGCCACCGACAGCGACTATGCCGCGAAGGTGGTCAATGTAAGCGCCCGCGCTCCCGATCCTGTTGCCCCCACGCCTGCCTCTATGCCGCAGACCGTTGCCGATGCTCGTACAGGCTCTGCGCTGGATGCCATCAAGTCAATGGTTGGCAGCGATCCGACAAGCGTGCTGAGCGGCTATGGTGGTGGGCAGAGCCTCACTACTGCGCCGATCGATAAGGCCCCCTGGATCAGCCAGATGCCAGCGCCGGCAGCGGACCCGACTCCGGGCGGCAACACTCTCGCGGATACATTCAGCGGGTTGTTTAAGGGGGCCACCGCTGCCCTTGGCGGTCTTGCTCAGCCCAACCCGTCTGCACCCGTGCCAATATCGCGTGAGGCCAATCCTGTAGCGCCCCCCGCTTCGGCCCCTGCATCCAATCAGGTGCAATACCCCTCCAGCGTCACGATGACCGTGCCTCTGGTGCAGGTATTGGCTGACATCAGAAAAGCTCAGCCCATGGCTGGAATGTTGAGCGATCAGGCTCTGACCAGCATGGTACTGAAAAAGCTGCCGCCCTACGTCGCCTATGACCCGCAGACCGGCGACCTCACTGTCAACGACATCAATACGCCAGCCGTGCAGGGCGCGATGGCGCAGCCGATTGCTGACAAGAACGTGGCCGCAGTGGTGAGCCCCTATCTGCAAGCCATGCAGAGCGGCGCACGGACGCCTCTGCCGCTGCCGCGTGATGCTCGGCCTGCTCCCGCGCCGAGCGCTGCCCCGAGCTATCAGCAGGGCATGACCGGGCGTGGTTTGCCTGCGCCGTCATTCCCGGCCGACTACAACCCGATGAACGCGCTGAGCGTTATGCAGGCCGAGGCCCCCGCCAAAGCCTATGCGACCCCAACGCCCTGGCGCTCGCTTGCCGCGCAGTCGGCTGGCTCAAAGCCCGTGCAGCCATCCTCACCGCAGGTTGGTGCCAGCAATCTTTCCCCGTCCATCATCCCAGCAGCTCCATGGGCCACGCCCTTGCCCGCTGCGGCCCGCACTCTGCTGGCAAAGCCCTACAGCGTCTCAACACAGACCTTGGCCCCAACGCAGGCGATGACACCAACAGGGGCCATCACTACCGTCGATATGATGCGAGCGCTGAGCGACCCCAATTACAAACCAGCCGCTCCGCTCGCCCCTGCGCCGGTTCCTGCTCCGGTAACATGGACCACCACCTCCACGCTCCCGGCCCCGGCCGCCCCAGCCAAACCCAGTTTCAATCTTGGCAACCCGCTTGATGGCGGTGTGCTGGGCCTCGGCGGCTTTGGCGGTGGGCTGATGAGCAAACTGTTCTCCTCGGTGTTTCAATCAACGCCTGCCGGTCGCATCCCCGGATCGGCCACGCCGCAACCCGGCTTTGCGGGATACAGCAATGCCCCAAAGGTCGCGCCGCGAGGCGAGTTCGGCCAAGCGCTGGGCGTCGGGGGCCTTTACAACCAAGGCGCGATCTGGGGCGCGAATGGCGGCGGCTACGGCAGTTCGCCGGGGCAGGTGACCACGGGCCTCAAGTCCGGCGAGCGTGTCTATGACCCGAACACTGGCGAATGGGGCCTTAAGGTCGGCCAGCCGGTGACATGGACCAAGAGCGGCGGATCGAGCAGCGGCGGCGCGGGGACAACCGGCACCTTCCAGGGCACCTCAACCAAAAACTCCTACACGGTTGGACAGACCTACAAGAACGGCAACGGCACCTATGTCGCCCAAGCCGATGGCACATTCAAAAGGGTGTAAAGCAATGGGTGACAAAACCCTCGTTGATTGGCTGCTGGGGCTTCAGGGCGGCTTGCACGCCAGACCGCCTACCAGTGCCGATGGGGCAAAGTTCTATGAGGGCATCCCCGCCTATCGGCCCGAGGGCACCTATGACTCGCCCCGGACGGCTGAGGATGTGGCACGGCTCTATCAGGGAATGCCGTCCATGGCCCCCGATACCCAACTGTACCTCAACAGCCAGTATGGGAATGCTCAGCCGAGCCCGCTGCCGGTAACCGGGCTCAATGTTCCTACCGGCCCGCGCCCGATGGACCCGACCGGGCAAGGGGCTTCCCTTGCCGATTTCTTCCACATGTTCGGCTACCTACCGGCGCGACGCGATCCGCGCCCGGGTGAACCATATATGGGGCCACTTGCGCCGATCCCGGCGACCATGAGCGCCGGGTTGCGCGAGCGTTCTGCGCCGATTCCGGCAGACCGGCCCCAGCGTAAGACCGCTGCCGCACCGAAACAGCGTGAAGCCGCAAAATCAAAGCCCGCGCCGAAAACCGCCAAATCGAAAAGCGGCAAGACCTTCGTCGTCGGCAAACTCTACACCAACGCTCAAGGCCAGAGCCTACGCTTCCAGGCTGACGGCACCTTCAAGAAAGTCTGACCATGGCACTTAACAATCTGGCCGACCTCTCGACCACTGCCGCGTCAAACACCGATTTCCGAGGCCAATCGGTTGCCGGTTCGGCGGGCATCAACACCATCGACACAATGTTGCAGAACCTCGGTTCAATGCTGGCGCGGTTCTATGACGATGTGGGTGCAACTGGCACCGTTGCGGGCAGCGCCGATGCCATCACGCTGACCACGACTTCATCGTTCCAGTCGCTTGCCAACGGCCTGTTCACCTCGTTTAAAGCCGCTGCGGCCAATACGGGCGCTGCTACGCTCAACGTCGATGCCTTGGGCGCGAAGGCCATCCGCCGCCAGGGTGACAGTGCGCTTGAGGCTAACGACATGGTGGCGAGCGGCATTTACCTTGTGCGCTATGACACCAGCTATAATGCGGCTGCGGGCGCTTGGGTGCTGCTGAACCCAGCAGCGGCGACGATCTCGGCGGCGTCCACTACCGAAGTGCTGACCGGCACTGACGCCTCAAAATATGCAACGCCCGACTCGCTGGCGGCGCTATGGGAAAAGGGCGCAGATGTTGCGTCGGCCTCAACCATTTCGCTGGGCGAAGGTGGCTATTTCCACATCACCGGCACTACCACGATCACCGACATTGACTTTGCCACCCCCGCAGATGGGCGCATGGCGATGCTGGTGTTCGATGGGACACTGACGCTGACCCATAATGCTACCACGCTGGTGCTGCCCAGTGGGGCAAATATCACCACGGCGGCGGGCGATAGCGCGATCATCGTGCAGGATAGCGGCGACAATATCAAAGTCGTGGCCTATCAGCGGGCGAGCGGTGCCCCTGTCGGTGGCGACACCGTGACGTTGCTCGGCACCCTGACCACAACCAGCGGCGCAAGCCAGACCCTCAGTGGCCTGACGCTGACTAACTATAAGTTCCTGCGGGCGGTCTTCAATGGCGTGTCAGGGCAATATGGCGTTCGAGATATTACCTTGAACTCCGTTGTCGTTGTCAGCACCGCAGATAGCGCTAACAAGGTCTACGGCATCGTTGAGGTTGATCTGGCAACCGGCGTTATGACCTCCAGCCTGTCTTTGTCGAGCGGTGGGGCAACGGCTGGAGTAGCCTCCACCTCAACGCTGACTACGGCCTCAACATCAGTTGTCGTCGCCTATAGCACCAGCGGCAGTTTCGATGCGGGCTCCGTCCGCATTTACGGCATCCGCTAACCCCATCCCCCCTTACATTGGTGCGTCATATGCCGGTCAACCGAGCCACGCTTTTGCTTATTCAATACCATGAAGGGCTCCGCCTCGAAGCCTATGCCGACCCCGGCTATGGCTGGAAGATTGCCACGATTGGTTACGGCCATACTACCCAGGCTGGCCCGCCAATCGTCACCAAGGGCATGAGGATCACAACCGAGGAAGCGCAGCGCATCCTTGAGGCCGATCTGTTGGCGGTTGAGGTCGCTGTGCGCGAGGCGGTCAAAGTGCCGCTTAACGACAACCAGTTTGGGGCGCTGGTATCGCTCACCTTCAATATCGGTAGCGGGGCTTTCCGGCGCTCAACGCTGCTGAGAAAGCTGAACCAGCGTGACTATGCCGGTGCCGCTGATGAGTTCAAGCGCTGGAATAAGTCGAACGGCAAGGTGCTGCCTGGGCTGACGCTCCGCCGCAAGGCTGAGGCCGGACTATTTCAGGCCCCGCTGAGGCCGGTCGGCAAACCGCGTGATGAGTTCCCCAAAACACCCGCTGCGCCGCACCCGGCCGGAGCAACGGGTTTCAAAGCCCTCGTGCTGCTACTCCTCACTCTTATCAAAAAGGTGTTCCGCAAATGATTGCCCTGATTGTCGTTGCCCTCGTCGTCGCAGCAGCGATTGCGTGGAACACTGTGCCGGTCCTCCGCAAGAAACTTCAGGGCTGGTCCACCCTGCTGGAAACCGCGCTGGGCGGGCTGCTTTACGCTGCCGGTGTGGTCGGTGACGCCATCCAAGAGGCGCAGAAGCTCGGCTACGTCCCGAGCCAATGGGTCGGTTACATCCCTTACGTGCTGATGGCCTATCTCGTCATCAAGCGGATGCAGACCAAGACTCCGGTGGGGGGCAGGAAATGACATGCTTCCTCGAACCCATGACCTGCGCGACGGCTTGGCTGTCTTCATTGCCGTGGCTGTGGATCACCCTTGGCCTGATCGTCGGGGCGCTGGTTGGCCGCTATGGCGCTGCGCTGCTGATCGTCGGCGCTCTGCTTGTGATGCGCCTCAAGCCCAGCCGCAAGGTGCCCTCCGATGACATCTGGCCCCACCCCGACAACCAGCAGCGCAAGCGTCGTCGGCCGTTTTGATGGAACCCGCCATGACCACCAACGAGCGCGAATTGGGCGCATTGATTGCCAAAGTGGAATTGCTGGAAAAGCAGATGGAGTCACAGGGGCGAACCCTCAATGAGGTCCGTGACGCCATCGTCAAAGCCAAAGGGGGCTGGTGGACGTTAATTGCGGTGGGGACCATTGCCTCTGGCATCACCACCTTCATTTACAAGATGGTGCCGCACTGATGGCCCAAGCCCCGTTGAGCCGTGAAACGCTTCAGCAGGCTATAAACTCGCTCGCTGAGCATTCTGGCAATCAGTCCGCCGCCGCCCGTGCTTTGGGCGTCAACCGCGCCACGTTTCAGCACCGGCTTGAAGAAGCTCGCCGCCAGCGGATGGATGCCGAAACCCGCGCCGCTAAGCCCCGCATCCGCGTTCCCGTTCGGGCCGTCTATTCCCCAACCCCAAACACTTTTGGCAAAGCCGTGCGCGTCTTCGTGTTCGGCTGTGCCCACGACAGCCCCCTGATCCCCGACAAGTCGCGCTTTTGGAATGCGGGCAAGCTCGCGGCTGAGCTAAACCCTGACTATATCGTTGACCTGGGGGACAGCCTTGACCTCGACAGTCTTTCGACCCATGCCGCGCCCGGTTCGATGGATGACCGTGCCAAACCCGGCTTTCTTACCGAGGTCGATAGCCTCGATGAAGCCTATGCCGCGTTCCATGAGTTTGCGCCCGACCCGGACCTGATCCCGCGCTTCCACCTCAATGGCAATCACGAAAACCGGGCCAACCGTTTTGAGGCGATGAACCCCACCAGTGAGGATGTCTACACCTTGCCGATCCGGCAGACCTTTGCCCGCTATGGCTGGTCTACGCACGAATATCGGGAGTGGCTGTTTCTTGAGGGCGTGGGCTTCATCCATGTCCCCATCAATCTGGCTGGCAAAGAAGTGGGTGGCCTCAATTCGGGGCAGACAGTGGCGCGGGAAAGCACCTTCTCGGTATGCTTCTCGCACACTCACCGCCGCGAAATGATTGAACGGCCCAAGTTTGGTGTGGGTAATGCCATCCAGGTTTACAACACCGGGTCCGCAATGCCGCAGGGTTATCTAAAATCCTATGCCGGGTTGAGTATGACCGGCTGGACCTATGGATACTCAGAACTGACGCTGCGTGATGGGCAGATTGAAGCTGCCCGCTATTGGTCAGAACGCGAACTGCAAGAACGCTACGCCTGATCTGTTAACCGGAGTTAACGACCGCATGAACCGCAAGGAACTGCTCGACGCCGCCGCCAATGCCGTGCTGCGCGACCGCAACCAGACCTATGGCACCCCCGAGGACAACTTTGCCACCACGGCGCAGATTATGACCGCCTACCTCAATGGGCGGCACCTCTTGGCCGAGGGGCGGCGTCTGGAAGCCTATGATGTGGCCTCGCTCATGGTAGCCCTGAAGCTGGCTCGGCTATGCACCTCACCGGGCAACGAAGACACCTGGGTAGACATTGCCGGGTACGCCGCAACTGGTGTGCAATGCGCCACGCCGCAGTCGCTGGCGGCACCCAAAACTATCTGGCACGATGACGTAATGACAAGCGTTGAATAGGTTTGCCAGATTGCCGCTAAGTCATTGATTTTACGTAGTCGGTTTAACTAGCAAAAATAGATAAGCCATTGATGATATTGGCATCACCCAGTACTCCAAAACCGAGGGTCGCGGGTTCAAGTCCTGCTGCCCCTGCCAGCCCAACCACCTGATCTAATTGATATTTTCAGCTTTTTATGGGAACAGGCGGACACTCGGTTTAACTAATTTTCCAAAAGGTTTAACTAATTTGTTCGCGCTTCGTGCGCCCCGACTCAATTGCATCGGCCAAAGCGCGAGCCATTTTTTCGAGCAGCGCCCGCCGTTTTGCCGATTTCATATAGTGGCCTGACACCGTTTTTGGGCCATGGCCGAGGAAGGCCCCGACCTCGCTTTCCTCAAAGCCAAGATCGGCCAACAGGCTCGCCCCAGTATGACGCAGCCCATGGAAGGTAGCGCCTGGCGCTAAAAGCCCGCGCTCCTCCAAATCATTCCGCAACCGCTCCCATGCGCTTTTCACGCCTTCCTCGGTCCACGGCGTCCCGCGCCCGGATGCCAGCAGGGTGGTGGCATTGTGTGGGGACTGTGTTGACAGGGTGTGCCGCAGCATCGGGACCACGAAGTTGGCCTGCAAGCGCTTGGTCTTGCTTTGTGTGAACTCCAGCCAATCACCCTTGATGGCATTGCGCGGCAAGCGGCAAATATCGCCCTCGCGGACGCCGCAGTATAGCGCCACGGCAATGACTGGCAGCAACTGCGTTGGGGCATGGTCAAGCAGCGCTGCGGCTTCCTCTGGTGTGCAGGCGCGGTTGCCGCGCTTGATCGGCACATGCAGCTTGCTGACCACGGCCGCAGGGTTGGTGTTGATCTCACCATAATCCACGCCATGTTGCATGACGGCCTTCAGGGTGATGACCACTTGGTTAGCGAACTTTGCCTCATAGCGGGCCTTGGCCTTGTCCCGCACCAGCACAATGTCGTGCGGCGTCAGCAGCGTGATGGGGGAATCGACCGCTTCGCCAAGCCACGAGAACACCCGCTCGTAATCTTTGCGGGTTCGTGGCGCGAGGCGTGACCAATGTTCGGATCGGGTTTTGTAATCGGTTATTAGCGCCCGCAGCGTGCCCGTTTTTGGGGTCAGCTTGTGCAGGTGCTTTTCTTCCAGGCGGGCAATCTCGGCGGCGAGGGCAGCGCCCTTCAGCAGCGGATCAATAGCGACATATCTGGTGCCGGTGCGCTTCCAGTATCGACGCTTGGTGCCATGCCGGTCTGTGAACTCCTTAAGCCCGACGACCTTTATTTTCATTGCCTGCCAACTCCGCAAAGGACTTACGCGGGCCAGCCTCGCGCAAATGGTCCAGATATTCGTCCAAGTCACGGACATCATAGCGCACGCTTTGCCCGAACCGGATTGGCCGAACTGCGATATGTGCTTCAAACCCGGCTGGCGATTTGAAGCCGCAGTAGTCGGCAGCTTCCTCACGAGTCAGCATTCTCCTCGCTGGGCTACTCATCCTTGGCCTCCAGTGCTATGCGGCGCATGCGATGCGGTGAAGCAGTACCATAACCAGTACCGTCGCCGTAGCCGTTGCCGCTGCCGTAGCCGTAGCCGTAGCCGTAGCCGTCGCCGTTGCCGCTGCCGTAGCCGTAGCCGTAGCCGTCGCCGTAGCCGTTGCCGCTGCCGTAGCCGTAGCCGTTGCCGCTGCCGTAGCCGTTGCCGTAGCCGTCGCCGTAGCCGTCGCCGTAGCCGTAGCCGTCGCCGTAGCCGTAGCCGTAGCCGTAGCCGGAGCCGACAGGCATGGTGGCGGGGGCCATTACAGCCCCCACCCGTCAGCAACCGGGACACAGAAGATTTCCGCACCTTCCGGCATGTCAACATCGGCGCATAGGCGCAGATCGGCCTTGGCCTTCTTCGGGTCGGCAATCATTCCTGAGAAGCCGAGGTTTTCCCACTTGAACACATGCAGCGCATTGCTCAGGCAGATGCGACCATTGGCTCGGGTTACGTCACCCGCGAAAATCCAGCCGCGATCCACCACGACTACGGCACGGGTGCCGGTTGGCTTGTTTACAGGTGCGTATTCGATACCGTTGATAGTCAGATTTTCCATTTTCATTTCCTTGTTGTCACTCATTTTTGGCCTCCAGTGCTGCGCGTGGTTTCGGGTCAGGCCACGGCGGGTCTCCGTATAGGATTTGCGCGGTGTTCTGCGCGGCATCCACCATGTCAGACATGGCTTGCCGTGATCCGGTATATTGATGCTCAATCAGAGCGTCCCATTGATGCAGCGCCGCTCGCAGCCGCTCGATCTCGGAAGCGGCTTCAAGCGCGGTTTCATATAGCCCAAGCAAATGCGCGTAGGTTTCACGGCCCTCGTAGGTATCGTCGCACCACGAGGCGATCTCTTCCGTGTCGTCGAACACGTTTCTGATCTTCTTGACGACGTCGCTCATGCTTCTTCTCCCACCAGCCGCTTGAGCCCGTTTTGGGTTTGTCGGTCATTGGTCAGCCAGCCTTTCGATGTGGTAGGCGATGCGGTGCAGTTTGGCGTAGATGCCCAACAGCGCCCCCGTGACAGCGCTGCCGACGAAAACAAGGGTGACAGCGAGGGCTTCCATCACTCGCCCTCCTTGGCGTAGCGCCACGCGATGATTTGGATGGTGTCGGTGCCGTTCGCGCCCCAGTACAGTTCTTTGCCTTTCCACGGGCTTTGGATGATACCATCGCGGCGCATGACAACCACGCGCTCGTCGCCATTTGGGTAGTCGCCGATCACGCTATCGACCTGAACATCATACGGGTGCCAGCTTGTGTCGCGTTGCGGCGCGGGCTTGTCTTTCCGCACCATTTCCTCGATGGCGTCGAGGCGGCTGGTCAGAAGTTTGATGTGGATGTTGAGCCGGTCAATTTCAGTCATAGCTGCACCGCCTTGGGCAGCGTAGCCCGCGCCACATCACACGCATTGGGCTGCGCTGCTGCCAGCACCATGCCCGCCATGCTCAGGATCAGCGCCGCTGACCACAGGCCAATAACCAATCTCAATGGGTGTTTCATCGAGGCACCACCGTTCCATCCATTTTGCGCTTCCAGCCGCTGGCTTTTGATCCAGGCATGGGACGCGTTGATTGCTTGACCCCAAGGTGACGGGAGCGAACCCGCGCCACCTTGGCTTTCTCGGCTACGTCGCGGGCGTCCTTATTGGGCTTGCACCAGCCGCAAGTGATCCCGAGATTTGTCTCTCGGTTGGCTCCGCCGTTAATCAGCGCGGTCAGGTGTTCAACAATCCATTCCTCACCGACGCCGATCTTGCGTCCACACTCACCGCACTTGCCTTCGCAACGGTCCCACACGCGCAACCGGACGCGAGGCGGGATGGCGCTGTTAGCGGTCTTGCCGATCCACTCAGGCAGCGTTCGCGGCATTTGATGACTTCCGCCGAAACTGCGCCACCGGACGGCCGTGGCTTTCCTTGCGCTTGCCCATGACATAGCCGCAGTTTTCCCACTCAGCGCGGGTGAACACCGCGCCCATGACGCGAGGATCAACGCCAGCGGGCGGCGGGCACCTTTCGCGCACCATTTCAATGGTCACGAAGTCGTGGCGCTCTGCCAGCAACCGGGCTTCCTGACGCGCTTGCTCAAGCCAATCGGCCCGGTGCTGCTCGTAAAGGGGCAACACGGCTTCTTCGAATTGCGTAAGGCTCATGCGGCCAACTCCTCTTTGAACGTGACACCGCGCTCAGCGGCAAAGGCATCGATCAGGTCAAGCAGGGCGGTCATTTCGCTGACCGTCATGTCTGAGGTTGAGAGTCCAAGCGGGACCACGGTCCCCGGATCAATGCCGGGGATGACATCCGACTTTCGCAGCGAGGCCGTGAAAATCGTTTTCCAATCCTCGGGCTTCAATTTGCGGCCATACCAGGCGACTGCTCGGCTGATGTCGGTGAGCCGCGCCCACATCAGATCATTTTGCTCTGGCGACCGGGCATCGGCCTTAAAGGTCACGGTCGTGCCCTTTGGGGCGCGATAGGCCCAATCCAAGATCAACTTGCGGTCGGCTTCCGACCTGATCCTCACACTGGCGCGGCCCATTGGCTGACCTCCTCGTCTTCAAACTGCGACCACAACTGGTCTTCCAGTTGCGTCAATTCAGCCTGTTGCTTGGCGGGGAGGGCGTTGAAGCCAACGTCCTCCAGCATAAGCGATGCGGTGTTCAAATCATCTTCCGACCTGGCCCGCAGGAATGCAGCTTTGCAGTCCTCGAAGTAACCCATGGCCCCCTCCTCAAAAGGGAATATCATCGCCGTCCATGACGCTTGCCGGTGCGCGGCTCGACAGGCCCGGGTCACGTGGCGGCATCATCAACACGCGGGTTTCAAGCACCCCCTTGTCGTTGATGGCGGGGCAGGGCAGCGCGTCAAAAGTTAGCGACCAGCCGCCGTTCTTCGTCGGCCACGCCGACCCAATCTTGGTGAAGTAGTTTTTGCCGTCCTTGCCGGGGCGCGGGCTCACAATGTCCATGCGCTCGTTCATCAGATCACCTCTTCAAGTTTGGGCGCAGCGGCCCGCAGGTCTTCGATTTCATCCAGATCCGCCGACTTGTCGTCGCGCTCGGCGTACAGGTTTTCCTGCCAATCCTCGGGCAGGGTCTTGAATGCCTGGATCACCTTGGCGTTGGTCCAGAACTTGTTGAACTCGTCGCTGGTCTTGATCTCACGGTTGGCCTTTGACAGCCGGTCATAAGTGACGCGGGCATCTGCCTTGCTTGCGGGCTTGGGCGGTGCAATTGCCGCAGTGGGGGCAGCATCGCGGTCCATGGCGGCTTCGCCATCGTCGTCAATGCTGGGGATGCCCAACATGGCTTGCAGCGAATAGCGCAGCCCGTAGGTGATGGCTGAGCCAACGCCCTGCGGGTCACGTTTCGAGACCGGCACTTCCAGCGTTGAGGACATCCACTGCCCGCTCTCGCCGTGCAGCAGCGTGGTGGTGATTTCGATCAACCCATCGCGCAGCCGACCCGGTGCTTGGCTGAGCGCGATGCCCGCCGTGTTGAGCGCCGGCCGCGCCTCAAGCATCACCGCGCCCAGGGTCGCGTACTGCGACTTGAAGTGCGGATTCTTGGCGTCCTTGACCACACCGCCGAGGTGGGTCTGAGCGATGACCAAGGCTTTGGTCAGTTCGGTGATTTGTTCTGAATGTTCGATCATTTGTTCCTCACTGTAAGGCTGCGTTCGCCGGTCACGAGTTCCGCGCCGGGGATAGCTTCGCCCTGCTCTAAGCTGGCTTTGATGGCCGTCTTGTCGGCCTGACGGATGGTTTTGAAGTAGCCTTGGGGCAGAGCCTCAAGGTCGGTGATTGCCACGCTGGTCGTGCCGTCGCGGACGCTGAGCGTGGCGACCGGCAGTTCCAGCTTGGGCAGGTGCGCCGCTTCCAAGATGCCAAGCATCAGAGAGCGCATGGCGTCCTCGCGGCGGGCAAAGCGGTCCTTGCGGGCCTTGAGGTCCACAAGCACGGTATCAATGCCCGCCTGCACGATCTTGGCGGAAGTCAGCACATCATAAGCGTGCAACAACACGCGGGTGATGCTGGTTTCGCCATCGAGCATGTCGCGGCGCAGTTCCTCGTCATCGGCCATTTCGGGATACGCTGCGAACAGCGCATCGAACTCGCGGGCAAGGGCGGCTGCATCAAGGGTCAGGAACTGGCTCACCACCACACCCCCTCGCACAGCATCACTAGCATGGCGATGTAGACGGCAACGCTGGCGAAGGTGATGAAGCCTTCGTTTTCAAGGATAGCCATGACGGTGTTCATGCCGACCTCGCCAAAAAGCCGGTGTAGGCATCAACGGAGGTTTCGCGCTCGGCGTAATCCGCCAGCCGATCCTCTAGGTCATCATGGATAATGCGGGTTTCGAGCCACTGCGGCAGATCAACATTGGTCTTGGCGTTATGGCTGTAGAGCGACAGCGCCGTGATTTCGACCGTTGGGCCGTTCCCCGGCTCGTTCCAAGTATCTGCCTTGGCACGATGGAAATTGAAATCAACGCGCAGTTCAAGATCGTCAAAGTAGGACGCCTCATCCCCGACGATCACGGTGAGGGGCGTCACATATTCGAGTTGCATTTTCTACCTCCACACTGCGGCTGTGCGCCGCTCATGGAAGTGAACTTACCCAAACTGAGGCAGTACTGCAAGGTAGAACTACCTCAAAATGAGGTATTCCGTATTTGCGCTGACCCGACTCAACAAAAAACCCCGGCCGCAAGGCCGGGGCTTCGGTGCAATCGTCTTGGCGGTTGGTTGCACTCGGCTTCTACCGCATTGGGCTGGCAGGGCAAATGCCCTTTGGAAGGGTTCCCCCCGATTAATGGCAGACTATTTTCGCCGCCGATGATCCCGATAAGAGGTCAGTACCACGCCAATGACCCGTACTTCCTCTTTGTCGGGGTCTACGCCGTGGTTGTGCTGCACAACGATAGGCTGGTGAACTGGATTGCTGGATCGTGGCAACAGCTCATAGCGGTCGCGGTAAAAGCGGATTTCCTTAACGGTCAATTCGCGTTCTGAGCCCTGAAGGCGGCTGCGCTCGACCACCACCAGATCGCCACTTTCGGTTTCCCCATACAAGTCCACGAAGTCGGCAGCATCGGCAGCAACCACCCACATGCCATCATCGATTCCGGCGAGGTTCATACTGTCGCCGCGCACCATGTAGGCATACTGGCGGGCCTTGGGATAAGCCGGGTGGCTTAACACAAAGTCAGGCACCTGACGGCCACCGTCTTGATCGAGGTCGTCCACAGGGTGCCATAGGCCCGCAGCAACATAGCCCGCAAAAGGCAGCGTTTTGCCGATATGGGGCCTGGCTGTCTCCAGCAATTGATTGAGCGGCGTTGAGTTGTCGATCAGGTCGGCAGGATCGACCCCGAACGCTTGCGCGGCAAGCACAACATATTTCTCGCGGAACTGCCGCTCGCCACGCTCTAACTTGATGTAGTTGCTGCGCGACATACCCAAACGTACCGCAGCCTGTTCCTGGGTCATCCCCGCTTTTTCACGGGCGGCTTTCAGTTTTTCGCTCATAGCCGAGTTACACCCGTATCGAGTTGCATGTCCCTCCTCATTTAAGGGTTGTCATGTTACTCACTTTGGGGCATAAACACCCCATGAACCTTCGCACCTACATCACAGCCAATGGGCTGACCTACGAACAAGCCGCCGCCCTGATCGGTGGGGTGTCGCGCTCGGCCGTCATCAAGTGGTGCCGGGGTGAGCGCTTCCCGATGCCGGGACAGCTTCGCCGCATCTACGAGGTCACGAATGGCGAGGTCACGCCTAATGACTTCGCGCTGGTGCCCGCATGATTCCCGCTCGCTCCCCCTCCTTGGCGAGCGGCATGACCCGGACGGGGTGCTTCCTCCCGCTCCGTCCGGGCAACCCTCCACAGACGAATGCTGGCGGTCAGCGCCTCCATTCGCCTGTCGAGAGACGGGGCAGGGGCCATGCGGCTCGTGCAGTCAGTCGCCGCCTGCGGGTGGCAGCGGACAGTTGTTTGTTCCTCCCTATCGAACTGAGCCGGGGCTTCGGTCCCGGCTGCTTTCCCGACGAGGCCAGCAACCACTTTATCCAACCGTACCCACATGGCGGCGTCTCCTGTGCCCCGCCATTAGAGCGTGGAGGCTCGACAATGGGATTTATAGAAACGACCAAAATGGTTAACGGCCCACCGGCCCTGTCGGTGGACGGAGCATCAGACCTTGCCCGCAAGCTGGTGGAGATCGAAAGCCGGGGTTCTGACACCGAGGCTGCACTGGCGCTGATTGAACGCCGCTACGGCATCCGCTCGACCGCCATCGAACACCTGCGTCATCACCGGGCGAAGACCTGCGACGTTGGGCTGTTCGCCAAGCTGCGGTCTGCCTACCTCGCCGCGTGCGAGCGCATGGCGGCGAAGCTCATCACTGAAATTGAGGTCATGAAGATGGGGGCACCACATGACATTCCTGAAGATATTAGCGACCGCCTATGCGGTCTTTCAGATCAAGTTGCTCTGCTTCGTCAGCAGATCAATGAAGCGCGGAAGGGTTTGACCGATGGGCAAGCCTAGTCGTGACAAGGGCCTCCGCAACGAGCGCCAGGTGGTTGATGCCCTGCAAGAGGCAGGCATCGGGGCCGAAAAAGTACCGTTGTCCGGCGCAGCCGGGGGCAAGTTCGTTGGCGATGTGTCGTTGCCGGTAAAGGGCAGCGATTGGGTTGCCGAGGTCAAGGTCCGGGCCACGGGCTTCAGCCAAATCTACGAATGGTTGGGCGCGCATGATGCCCTGTTTATCCGCCGCGACCGCTCGCAATGGCTGGTCGTGCTGCCGATGCACCGCTTTATGGAGCTTGCGAAATGATAACGCCCCACCCGTTTTGGGCACAGAAAACCGACGCCCCCGCCCGCGCCAAGATCATTGAGCGGCAGAAGCAGGGCGCGATGGCCCAACTCAAAAGCCTTGGCGACATTTACGCGACCAATAAGGAAGCCCGCCTGCTCCGCAAAATGGCTGGCATTGCCGAGCGCAAGCCGCAGGCAGTGACTGCCGAAGTGTCAGAGGCCGCTGGTCCTGCCAAGGCTAAAGGGCGCGGTCGGCCCACTGCGCCGAAGCAGACGCCAGTGTTGGAGGTAAAACCAGAGCCGGAGCAGACGCCGTTTCACGTTTATCCCATGCACATGGGAACGGTGGTGCAGCCCTGGGTGGCAAAGCCCGTGCAGCACAACACCGTCGATTGGACCAAGGTCTGGCCCTATTCCGAGATCAACTATGCAAAGCCGCTGTGGAAGCAGATTGCCGAGGAAGTGTGCCTGAAGCACCGCATTACGTGGACGGAACTGCACAGCAAGCAGCGCCAGCCGCGTATCGTGGCCTGTCGCCATGAGGTGTTCTACCGGCTGAAGAAAGAGGTGGCGATGTCGCTGCCAGATATTGGTCGGCTGATCGGTGGCCGTGACCACACCACCGTTTTGCATGGCGTCCGTATGCACGAGCAGCGGGTTCTGGGCCTCCCGGCCGAGGTGGCATGATGCTGGACCTTGCCGCAACCATTGACGCGATGAAGGTTTCGGGCATGTCGCCTGAGGCCATCCTTGTTGCCTTGGCTTGCGTCAAGGTTACAGGCGGCGAGCCCCGTGATGAGCAGGCTGCGCGTCGCCGGGAAAAGGATCGGGAGCGGAAAGCGCGTCTGCGGAATTCTGCGGAATCCGCGGACATTGTGGAAACGGACCCTCCTTCTTCCCCTTCTTCCCCCACACCCCTTTCTTCCCTTTCTTCCACCCCCACCACCCTCAAAGAAAACCCCCCTAAAGGGGGTCAAAAGAAAGCCTCCCGCCTCCCCAGCGACTGGACCTTGCCCGACGAGTGGCGAGCCGACGCGCTGACGGCTGGCCTTCCTCCCCAGCGTATCGATCTCGAAGCCGCGAAAATGCGGGATTGGTCGGTGAACTCGGCCAAGGGCGCGAAGATCGATTGGCGAGCCGCCTGGCGCAACTGGTGTCGGGAAGCTGCCGACCGTACCGGCATTCGCGGTTCCCCCATGCAATCCCAACCCACCCTTTCCGCAGCCTTTGGGCAACTAGCCCGTAACATGGATGCCGCAGATGTCTCAGCACACCATCCCCAGCCTTCTGGAATTGTTGTTCTCGACGTACCCTTCCGCCCCCGGAGTTGACCGGGCAACGCAGATGAAAGCCTACGCCGTGGCGCTTGACGGGCACGACATGCGCGACATTGAGGTTGCAATCTGGCGGCTGATCCGGGGTGAGATTGATTGGCACAACGGCCAGTATTCGCCCAGCGCCCCGCTGCTTGGTGGTGTGGTGGTCAAGGCCCGCAATCAGCGGCTTGAAAGCGAAAGCCGCACCAAGCGCTACACCATGCCCTCGTTGCCAAAACCTGATGTGCCAGCGGCAACCCCTGAAGAGCGCCAGCGTGTGGCCGAGCGCCTGAAGCGGTTCGATGCCGAGATGGCCGCGCTTGACACCGAGCGGCCCACTGAAGCCAGCCGAGCCGAGCATTGGTCAAAAGTGCAGGTACGCTTCAACCCGCCGCAAGACCCGGCCTCGCTGATGAACCGCTTAATGGGCGGCAATTACCGGGTCGGCAATGACTCGGAAGGGGAGGCGGCATAATGCGCTACGGATCAGTGTGCAGCGGCATAGAGGCCGCAACGATGGCCTGGCACCCTTTTGGATGGGAGCCAGTGTTTTTTTCCGAGATTGAGCCGTTTCCTTGTTCGGTCTTGGCTCACCACTACCCTGATGTGCCGAACCACGGCGACATGACAAAATTTAGCGAGTGGCCTGACCATGCAATTGACCTTCTTGTCGGCGGAACACCCTGCCAATCCTTTTCAATCGCGGGCCTTAGAGCCGGATTGGCTGACCCCCGTGGTAATCTCATGCTTACCTATCTTGCCATTGCTGCACGCCGTCGCCCCCAATGGCTGGTTTGGGAGAATGTCCCCGGCGTATTGTCATCCAACCGAGGACGGGACTTTGGCACCTTCCTCCGGGGGCTGGCAGAACTCGGGTATGGGTTCGCCTACCGAGTGCTGGACGCTCAGTTCGTCCGAACACGCGGCTTTGAACATGCCGTTCCTCAACGGCGGCGGCGTGTGTTCGTTGTCGGATATTTTGGAGACTGGCGACCTGCCGCAGCGGTACTATTTGACGGCCAAAGCTTGCGCGGGGATCCTCCGCCGCGCCGAGAAGCGGGGCAAAGAGTTGCCGGAGGCGTTGCATCAGGCACTGGTAGCAGTGGTGAAGTAGACCAAACTATCGTCATGTCTAGCGGCCAAGCGAATGCTGAAATCCGCACTGATGGTGGTGCGCCAAGCCTGACTTGCCTGCATGAAGCTCCGGTTGTCTACTCCATCATGCCGCAGAACAGCGGCAAGGATTACAAGGCCCGAGCGGTTGATGTAGCGCAGCCGCTGATGGCTACTGGCCCAACGACCGGCAACCAGGGTGGCGACTATGTGCAGCAGCCCATCAGCTTCGGCGCAAAGATGAGCGTGCCGCAGGTCGATGCCGGAGAGAACCAGACCTTGCAGGCGAAAAACCCGATGGCTGTTTCGGTTGGCATGGCCGTCCGCCGCCTTATGCCCACGGAATGTGAGCGCTTGCAGGGATTTCCGGACAATTTCACGCTGGTTTCGCACCGCAATAAGCCTGCCGCTGATGGACCTCGATACAAGGCGCTCGGCAACAGTATGGCGGTCAACGTCATGCGCTGGATCGGTGAACGCATTGACATGGTGGACAAGAAGTTGGCCGCGTCAGTTAATGAGGAGGCAGCATAATGGGCAAGCGTGGCAAGAAACCTTCTCCCGGCAAGCGTGAACTCAACGGACGCCTGAGCCGTGATCCAGCCGAACGCCAAGCCCGCGAGTCTGCGGCGATCAACGCCGAAAGTTGGGACGCGATGCACGTTGCGGTCATGGCCCGCGTCCGCGTCCACGGTGTCCCGCTCGACCGTGCCAAAGGACAGAATGCCGGGTCATTCGTTGGGCGGCTCTGCGATAAAAAGGCGATCTCCCCGGCCCAGCTTGATGCGGCGAAGACCTACCTCGCTGAGCGTGACGCCTATCGGCGGGCAATCAGTGCCCCGGCCGAAATGGACGCTGTAGACCTCAACCGAGTGCAGGGCAGGGCGAGCGGCGAGAACATCAGCCGCACTCAGCAGGCAGTGGCCCGCTATGAGGCAACACTGAATGCCGTGCAGGTGGCGCAGAACGCACTTCGCAACGATGCGACGCTGCTTGCGGCGCTCGATCTTTGCGTGTGCCGGGACGTAGCGCTCTGGCACCTGGTGGGTGATCTGCGGTTGGCGCTGAACGCCCTAGCCAAGCACTATGGACTTATTCACAAGCACGCCGCTTGACTTGCAATGGTGGGCAAATCAGCGCAATGTGTCGGTGTTTTCAGGGTGCGGTTTACCGTCTCTGATGCATGAAGCCCGCGCACTGGTGCGGGTTTTTGCGTTTTCAGGGTTACGCTGCGCCCGCCAGCGCGGCCTAGGACAAGCAGTCGCTTTGGTTCCTCCACCCAGCGACGAGCAGCGGGCACCACTCACCAGCATAGGCGGTCCTCATGGACGAAGCCGAACTAGACGACGCGCTGCTGACGCGGCTGTTTACCGCTGCCGATAACCACGAAGCCGTGACGCTCAGCGGCGAAGACAATGACCGGCTCACCGACATCATTGCCATGCTCGAATTGCAGATTGCCACGCTGTACGCGGCAAACAATTCGCTGGCTCGCGCCATGACTGATGACCCGGAGGTGCTGCATTGATTGACAGGGATCACGGAGCGCCCAATGGCAGCGCCTGAAAAGCCGCATAACGATAACGTCGAGCTATTCCCCGGCCAGACCAAGCAGCCGTTCTCGGCTGACATGCTGCTTCGAGAAGCGATCAAGGCCGACCTGCCGGAAGTCGTGATCCTCGGCTGGGATCGGGACGACACGCTTTACATGGTGAGCAACCTCACCACGAAACCCGAAATGCTTTGGGCGATGGAGAAGGCCAAGCTGGCCCTGCTCACGCCTGACGCCGACTAGCGCCAGTTCAGGGTCTGACCCGCATCACCTTCGTTGAGGTGGCTGGCTATTCGGGCCAAGGCTTAACGCCGCGCAACAGCGCTGCGCAGGCCAAGGCCACAGTCAACGGGGCCTCGCGTTCCCCGCTTTCGTATTTGGCGGGCATGTTGCGCGAAATGCCAAGGGCTTCAGCCGCCTTAAGCTTGCTGAGGCCCATCAGCTTGCGCCAGCGGGCAAAATCTTCCGGGGTCATTGCGCCTCGCCAACGATGTAGGACTTGCTGCGATCCTCGCGCTTCAGCCGATTTGCTTCGCCCATCGCATCTGATGCGCTGTCATGAATGCTCACAAGCGTTTCGACAAACGGGAACGCAGTGTCCCGCGTGATTAGGTCAGTGCTGTAAACGGCCCATTTTGTGGTTGCCATCGTGGCCTCCTTGGTTGACGGCTGACCCTACTGCACACAAATGTGCAAGTAAACGACATTTAGCACAAATATGTGCTTGCGCTTAGCAAATGCCGATCTGCCACTTGGCCCCGGCGAGGTAAATACATGACTCGTGGAAGAAGCCCAGGCTTCACAATGTCGCCCGAACATCGGGTTAAAATTCAAAATAGCAACATTCTCAATGCTTTAATTGAGCATGTTGAAGGTGTGCGTGAAATGAGCAGCACGCAAGTGTCTGCTGCTATTGCGCTGATGAAGAAAGTCCTGCCCGATCTGGCCGCGGTTGAAGTGACCGGCGAAGACGGCGGGCCGATCAGCGTCAAAGTGTCGTTTGGTGGCGATGCGCTCAATCGAAATTGAGTTCATTCCGCGCCCTGCCTTTGTGCCGTACCTCACGCGCAAGGAAAGATGGGCCGCAGTGGTGGCGCATCGACGGGCAGGCAAGACCGTAGCCTGCGTCATGGACCTTGTTGCTAAAGCCGTGTCCCATCAGGGCCGTGCGCCGCGCTTCGCTTATGTCGCGCCGACCTATGCTCAGGCCAAGGACGTAGCGTGGAGCTACCTCAAGGAATACACGGCCTCCATTCCGGGCATTAAGACCTCGGAATCGGAGTTGTCGGTAACGCTGCCGCACAATGACGCTCGCATCCGGCTTTATGGCGCGGAAAACTATGAGCGCTTGCGCGGGTTGTACCTCGACGGCGTGGTGATTGATGAAAGCGGTGACATTGATCCCCGTGCCTGGGTGGAAGTGATCCGACCGGCGCTCAGCGACCGCAAGGGTTGGGCTTCATTCATTGGCACTCCAAAGGGCCGTAACCGCTTCTATGACATCGTGCAGGAAGCGCGGGGTAACGAGGATTGGTTCGCTGCCACGCTGAAGTCGTCAGAAACCGGGATCATTGACCCGAAGGAACTGGCAGACGCAAAGCAACAGATGACGCCGGAGGCCTTCCTCCAGGAATATGAATGTTCGTTCCAGGCGGCTGTAGCCGGTGCCTATTATGGCCGCGAAATGGAAGCGGCGAGCAATGACGGGCGGATCACCAAGGTGCCGCTTGAGCGCAGCGCCGATGTGTTCGCCTCCTGGGACTTGGGCATTGCTGACTCGACCGCCATCTGGGTCGGCCAGATTATCGGCCGTGAATGGCATTGGCTCGACTATTACGAAGCCAGCAGCCAGGCGCTTGACCACTACGTCGATTGGGTGAAGGCCCGAGGCTACACCATTCACGAGCATCTGTTGCCGCACGACGCTGAGGCGCGGGAATTGCAGACCGGCAAAAGCCGCAAGCAGTTCCTTGAGGAGCGCGGGCTGAACGTCCGCATCGTTCCCCGCCATGAAGTGATGGACGGCATCGACGCGGCGCGTGTTCGCTTCAACCGCTTCTGGTTTGACGCTGACAAGTGCGCCCTCGGGCTCGACCGGCTTCGCATGTATCGGGCCGAGTATGACACCAAGAACGAAGTGCTGCGGCCCCGCCCGTTGCACGATAGCGCCTCGCATGGGGCTGACGCCTTCCGCTACGGCGTGATGGGCGCAGACGACGCCCCGAAGCTGAAAGACCTGCCGCAAGTGCAGACCGATTGGGTGGTTTAATGGCCGAAGACATCCCCGACATTGAGGGCAATGACCTCTCGTCGCTCATCGCGGCTGAACTGGCTTCCGCGCATCAGTTTGCCAAGTCGGAACTCGTCGCCAAGCGCGTTGAGAACATGGAATATCTGCGCGGCGACATGCGCGACCTGCCGCCCCCGGCTAACCGCTCGTCGGTCGTGTCAATGGATGTCAGCGATACGATTGCCTGGATGCTCCCCGGCATCGTCCGGGTGTTCACCGCGTCCGACCACATGGCGCTCTATGAGCCGATGCGCGAGAACGATGTTGAGTTCGCCAAGCAGGCCACCGACTACGTGAACTATGTGTTCATGTCGGACAATGACGGCTACCGCACGCTGTACAATGCCACCCACGACGCGCTGCTCAATGGCAATGGCATCATCTATCACCGCTGGGACGACAGCCCCAAGGTTGAGGTGTCGTTTCATTCTCGCCTAACGCCGCCGCAACTGGCGCTGCTGATGGACGAAGATGGCGTGGAGATTATCGCCCACAGCCAGAATGACGAGCCCGACATGATTTCCGCCCCCGGCCCTGATGGGCAGATGGTGGACATGCCGGTGCCGACGTTTGATGTGAAGGTGAAGCGTGAAAGCGCTCGCGGTCGCCTCGATGTCCGTGCCGTGAAGCCCGAGAACTTCTACATTGACGCCGACGCGACCTCTACTGAAGACGCCCGGTTCATTGCCTATCTGCACGATACCAAGACCCGATCCGACCTCATCGAAATGGGCTTTGACAAGGATGTGGTGGCCGATCTGGCCGCGCACAGCCAGCGCCTTGATAATGCCGAGGGCATTGCCCGCACCGACAATTTCCTCAACCTCCGCACCAATACGCTGAAGTCGCAGGATTTCATCGACCTCTACGAATGCTACGTCAAAGCTGACATCGACAATGACGGCATCGCTGAGCAGGTGCAGGTCTGGTACGCCGGGAACGCTGGTGGGGGCAAAATCCTCAAGTGGACGCAGTGGGAAGACGATGTTCCGTACACGGACATTCCTTGCTACCCGATCCCGCACCGCTGGGACGCCGATAGCGTCGCCGACCGCACCAAGGACATCCAGCGCATTAAGACGCAGTTGCTGCGCCAGGCGCTCGACAACCTCTACGCCTCCAATATGCCAATGCGTGAGGTTGAGGCTGGGTCGGTGCAGAACCCGGACATTCTCGTTGCGCCAAAGTTTGGTGGGTTGATCTGGAAGAAGCCGGGCACCGCGCCGATTCAGCCGCATATTGTGCCCTTCGTTGCCGATAAGGCGTTTAGCGCCATCCAGTTCATGGATGAGGTTGTGGCTAGGCGCACAGGCGTATCGCGGCAGTCAATGGCGCTTGACCCCGAGGCCTTGCAGAACCAGACCGCCACCGCCTCGCAGAACCAGCGCGACGCGTCCTATTCGCAGATCGAACTGATTGCCCGCAACATGGCCGAACTGGGCTGGAAACGCGTGTTTCAGTCAATCCTGCGCCTGATCGTCAAGCATCAGGACCGCCCGCGTATCATCCGCTTGCGGGATGAGTTCGTGGAAATGGATCCCCGCGTGTGGAACGCCAATATGGACTGCACCATCAATGTCGGCTTGGGCACCGGCTCGCGTGAGCGCGATATGATGATGCTTCAGGGCGTGTTGCAGAACCAGATCGCTTTGGCCGACCGCTTCCAAAGCTCGGGCGCAACCGAGCAGGCCATCGACCTATTGCCCAAGGTCGTTGAGACCATGAAGAAGATCGCCGAGTCAGCGGGCCTCAAAAGCCCCGACTTTTACTACCCGGACTTTGGCGAGGACGATGTGCAGGGCCTGAAACAGGCTGCGGCACAAGCCTCACAACAGCCCAGCGTTGAGCAGCAGAAGCTGCAAGCCCAAATGCAGTTGGAGCAGCAGAAGGCCGAGGCTGCGACCTCCAAGGAAGCCGCGCAGATGCAGGCCGACATGGCGACCGCAGAGCAGCAGCAGCGCTTTGAAATGTACAAATTCCAGAACGAAATGGCGATGCGCCAGACTGAGTTGGCGCAGCAGCGCGAGATCGAACTGCTGAAACTCGGCATGAAAGACATGGCTGTTGCCGATGGCACCACACAGCCGAAAGACAAGCTCGACCTGATTGCCGAAAGCCTGATGGCGTCCACTCAGGCGGTTATGCAGGCCATGGGGCAAGTGCAGCAGGGCCAGCAGGCTTTGGCGCAGCACCTTAGCGCCCCCACTGAAATTGTCCGCGACCCGGCCACCGGCAAGGCTGTCGGCACCCGGAAACTGTTGAACTAAGGATCACCCCACATGGCTGTGACTTATTCCTCGTCGCTCAAGACGAACCGGCTTAACCTTGTCGTCAATGCCCTGGGCACGGCGACGGCCCCGACTATTTCAGTAACGGGCACGGCGGCTGGCAATCTGGTCATCGGCACCTCGTCGCTGTCTGGCGCAACCGGCGTGCTGGCGACTATTCCGCTTTCGATCACCCCGGCCACCGTTTCGGGATCGGTATTGACCATTTCCGGTGTCCCTCTGAGCGCCACGGCCGCGGCGACGGGGACAGCAGCGTTGGCAGAACTGCGAAACAACGCGGGCACGGTGATTGTTTCCGGCCTGACGGTCGGCACATCGGGCACTGACATCACGATTTCCTCCACAGCCATCACCTCGGGCCAAACGGTTCAGGTGACCTCCGGCACCATCACTCACGGCTAAACTGGGGGTGACGTAATGCGTGCAGCGGTTATTGATCTGGCAACATTGATTGTAATCAACGTGATTGTTGCCAATGCAGAAGTCGATGCGGCCCCTGAAGGCACTCGGCTTGTCAACGTGACCGACATTCCTTGCGACATTGGCTGGGTTTACGACGACATAAGCCAATCGTTCATTGATCCGAACGCCTAAGACGGAACCGCCATGCCCGTCATTATCCTAACCGCTGGAACGTCCTGGACGGTTCCGGCGGACTGGAATGCTGCCGATAACAAGATTGAGGTGATCGGCGCGGGCGGTGGCGGCGGCGCTGGCGGCAATGGCGGTCCTACGTTCTGCGGCGCAGGTGGCGGCGGCGGCGCTTATTCTGCCGTAACTAACCTTACGCTTACCCCCGGCGCTGCAATTACTTATGCCATTGGCGCTGCTGGCTCGGCTGGTGTGGCAACAGGTGGCAACGGTGGAACGGGTGGCGACACCTATTTCAATGGCGCTTCTCTAGCTGCGTCATCCGTAGGAGCCAAGGGCGGTGGGCTCGGCACGGGCGGCGGCACCAGCACGGGCGGCACAGGCGGCGCTTCGGCAAGTGGCATCGGTACGCTCAAGTATTCAGGCGGCGATGGCATTGCGGGCGTCACAGCTACATACGGCGGTTCCGCTGGCGGCGCGGCGGGGCCTCTTGGTGCAGGCGGGAACGGTACGTCAACTACCGGCGGAACGGCCAATAACGGTGCTCTCGCTGGCGGAGCGGTAAATACTGCGGGAACCGCCGGGGCGAATTTAATCTACACTAATACATATAGCGGTACATACGGCAATACTAGCGGAACAGCAGGTTCTGGGTCTGGTGCTGGTGCAACTACAGCAGCAGGAGTTGGCAAAGTAGGCGGAGCATACGGTGGCGGCGGCAGCGGTGGCTATGGCGCTAACAACGGCGCTGTGGGCGCTCAAGGCACCATCATTATCACCTATTCTCCCGTGTCCAAGACGGTCTTCCTGATTTCTGGCACGAGGTGGCTTGTTCCCGCCGACTGGAACTCGTCGAACAATAGCATCACGACGATTGGCGGCGGAGGTGGCGGCGGCGGGGCTGGAACTACATCTGGAGCAACTGGCGGCGGCGGCGGCGGTGGCGCAGCATCAACCATAACCAATTTGTCTCTGACGGCTGGTGCGACTATCACTTATGGCACCGGGGCTGGCGGCTCGACGGGCGCTGCAACGGGGGGAAACGGCGGAACGGGCGGTGACACCTATTTCAACGGCGCGAACCTCGCGGCTTCATCGGTCGGTGCTAAAGGCGGCACTGGCGGCGGCGGCACGACTACAGCGGCCAACGGCACGGCTGGAATAGGTGGAGATGCTGCTAGTGGTGTTGGAACCACAAAATACTCAGGTGGTGATGGTGCTGCTGGCCTTGCTTCTACGCGCGGCGGGGCTGGAGGCGGCGCTGCGGGTACTATTGGGGTAGGTGGCGCTGGAACATCAACCAATGGTGGTAGCGCAAACGGCGGCACGACCGCTGGACCGGCAGCAAATAATAACGGCACTGCAGGTGCTGAAATCCTTGCCGTAAACACTTGGACCTCAGCAGCAGTGTACAACAATATTAGTCGTATTCAAGGCTCAGGTACAGGCGGTGGTCCTCGGACAACAGCCGCTAGCGGCACGACCAGCGGTGCTTATGGTGGCGGCGGCGGCGGCGCGTTGCGATCTGCGGCGAACGTGCAGGGTCAAGCTGGCGGCACTGGCCTGATTGTCATCACTTATACACCCACGCAGAAGACCGTCCTTCTTGACAGCGGCACGACTTGGACGACACCGGCGGACATGTCCTCGACCAACACCGTCATCGCCATTGGCGCGGGCGGTGCAGGTGGCCGTGCAACCAATGGCGGCAACCAAGGTTTTGGCGGTGGCGGTGGTGCTGCATCAGTCAGCAGCGACTTTGCTTTCGGTAAAGGCTCAACGGTTTACATCTCCATCGGTTCCAAAGGCGTAGGCGCGACAGCGGCTAATACGGCTGGCACGGCTGGCGGCGACACATGGCTAAACTGGGATACCTCGACTAACACGTCGTCCAATACGGCACCTACCTCCACCACCACAGGCGTTCTTGCCAAAGGTGGAACGGGCGGGCTTGCCAGCGGCGGTGTTGGCGGCGCGGCAGCTAGCGGTTTCGGGACCAGCAAGTTTAGTGGCGGCAATACAAAACAATCTGGCGCTGTCACAGTTGATGGGGGTGGACGAGGCGGCGGTTCCGCAGCAACAGCAGCGGCCAACGGTTTTAATGGCAGTGAAGGCGGAAATGCTAATTCGGGCGGCGGCGGCGGCGGCGGTATCGCTGGCGCGGCTATTGATAGCAGCACGACAACCAGTGCTGCGGGTGGCCTGAACGCAATTGCTACGCAGGCTGCAACAGTTGCGTCAGCAACAGCCGGTAACCCCGGCATCCTTGGCGGCGGCGGCTCCGGCTCTGGCGGTGCAAATACGGGTCAAACTGGCGGTGCTGGTGGACCCGGCCAGTATTATATCTTGTCAACGGGTATCGCTGTTGGCCCCGGCGGCGGTGCCGGTGGCGGTGGCGGTAACTCCGGTACGGCAACTGCTGGCACAGGTGGCGCTGCTGGTCTCTACGGCGGCGGCGGTGGTGGTGGTGGCGGCTCGTCCACTACGGGCAACGGTGGCAATGGCGCTCAGGGCGCTATGCTTATTATCTACACGCCGCTCACCACGGTTACAGGCTCTCTTGTTGCTACAGAAGCGGCCGACGCTGCCAGCTTCGCACTTAGTGCAGCACATCTTGCCAGCCTGGCTGCGAACGAAAACAGCGACACGGCGGCACTGGCGCTATCGACTGCTTATTCGGCCAGCCTAGCGGCAACTGAGCCGACCGACTCGGCCAGCATTGGCCTCAGTGCGGCGACAACGCTTAGTCTCAGTGCAACCGAAGCCGCTGATACTGCGGTCATTGTCAGTGGCAATTTTCTCGTTGCCTCATTTGCCCTAACTGAGGCTAGCGATAGCGTAACCATTGCCCTGGCGGCAAAACATACTGCTAGCCTTTCGGCATCTGAACCCACTGACAGTGTGGCCCTTGGGCTTGACACTACGCCCGTTCGACGCGGTGGCGGCGGGAGCGGGCGTCGAACGCGCTATCTGGTCTACCGTAACAACGCGGTTACGAAAATTGAAGCGGCAAGCCTCCCGAAGCGGCTGAAGAAACGCACGGTCAGCCCTGCAATCGCGGCTGAGGTCAACGCGCTGCTTCCGAGGTTTCTGGGCTTCACGCCGGAGATCGTCCAAGCCGCATTGCCGGACACCTTTTACATCCCCAGCACCTTGGCCGGGGAGAGCGACAACATTGCCCTGGCGCTCGCTGCCTATCTGAAACGCCTCGATGACGAGGAAGAAGACGACATCGAACTGCTGCTGCTTG
>Ga0208916_10000091_pt1 | contig 39827 bp, 56 predicted proteins | sample DEB19_08_DNA_5_FD_184523 | JGI IMG/M metagenome (GOLD analysis project Ga0208916, IMG submission 184523) | Aqueous microbial communities from the Delaware River and Bay under freshwater to marine salinity gradient to study organic matter... | ecosystem: Environmental > Aquatic > Marine >... | reverse complement strand
CTCACCGGCCAGCATGTCGAACAGTTTGGTTCTATCAGACTCGAGTACCCCAAAGTCTGCACTCTCCTTCTTGTTGGTCGTGTCCATGTTCTTAGTGTCATGTCGGTAGTAGTGAACAAACACACGGCCGGGATACTTACGGGCTAAGTACTCAGGCACAGTAAAGTCAGGGAGGGCATCAATCACTGCAGTCGCATTGAACAAGTTGATGAGTGTTTCGATGTCTGCCCACTCAGAAGTAGTGCCATAGTTGAATACACCAAAGCGGTTGCCAATAACGTAGTGCTTGGTCTTGCCAACGTCTACACCAATAATCACGTCAGTCTTATCAGCGATTCCCGGTCGACATGCTCTAGCTATGGCATCAGCATTAAGCATGAACTCACTTGCTTGGTACGGTAGTCCGAGTACCATGTTATGAAATGTCTGGATGTCCATGTCCTTCTCTTGCTGAAGTATCTTGCGTGCTGAAACATACGGCACTATCATTTGTGATAACCAGTAGCCACGTCTGCCTACGTTCTCGCCGTTTTCTACGCGTGGACTGTTCTGAGGGTACTTTGGCACCCATTCGCCGTTCTGACGGGCTGTATTGCTTATTTCTTGGTGACAATTACCACATGCATAGATAATGCGTTCACGATCAACGTAATGATTACGCTCTACATCGTCACGCTCAAAGCCAATGTACCAGTCATGGCCACATGCTTCACACTTAACGAACCAGTGCATCTGGTCTGACTCTTGCCATAGTTCATGCACTCCGAAGCTCGGTAGTGATGGGTTACTGAATCGCCAGAACCAGCCATAATCTGATGCGTTCAAACGTGACTGATAAATAGTCAACACGCTCTGGTTAGATACGTCATGCTCGTCAGATACAACAAGGTCAGCGGTAGTGGTGATGGCCTCACCTTTATGAAATGCACCTCTGAAGTATATCCATCTGTCATTGATTTGCTTCAGCGATGTACTGTCACTACCCATCACCATGCCACGTATCACAGGGTTACGGTCAATCATCGGGTTTACCTTAGGCAGTACGAAGTCGTGCATAGCGTTACGCGTTGGTAATACGTAGATAACATTGAGCTTGAGCAGTCCGGCCGCATGAATTGATTTAAGTATGGCTAGAACTGACCAGCCAACCTGTGCCGACTTCATTATCACTTGGTCTGGACTGTTATCACCATAAGGCTGAATCATGTACCTATGCTTATTGAACTCGAAAGGCTTTTGGTTTTCGTTGATAAACTCGTTATCGAGTACCCACAAACCAGCGTTGAGTTGGTGAAGATAGGCCTTCATTTCAATCTCGTCAGTAGGCTGTGGTGCTTCCGCTTGCATAAGTATTATTATAAACAAAAACAGAGGTAATTGATACCTCTGTTAATTGCGGCGGTCAAGCGTACTTATATTATAGCTTGATAAGTAAGAAGTGTCTAATTACTTGCCATAGGCTTGTTTTTTCGTAGCTCATACAACTACCAAGACTCTTTCATAAAAGAAACACTTGGCTGGTCGTTCGATGTATTTTATTTTTATGCTCATTGTATCCTCCGTTTGGTTACAATGACATACTATGACAATGCTTATGCTATGTCAATAATGATATGTTGTGCTTTATTCAACAGGTGGGCTTTTAGTCTTTTCCATGAGTATCTTGATAGTCTCATCAGCTAACTCTCTAGCCTTTGGTGCGTTCGGGTTGATAGTGTTGTTACCTATGAATGTATTGTACGTGTTGCCACCAGCATCAGCCGGTCTGTCGTTCTTGCTCAACTGTCCTTTAACCTCATAGCCTAGCTTAACTGCCTTCAACCTAGTCTGGTGGTCTGCGATGAAATACCATGCATGAGTAGCAGTCTCACCATGTTTGAACTTCTGGACAACACCACCGAACTTTTCAATGAGCTCAGTTATTTCTTCGTCAGACATTGATAGTGGGAATACTTGGTGTGCTAAACCTTTGGCTTCAAGTGTTTCGAGGTGTACCTTCTGAAGTAAATCGTCTGGCATGTTTTCTTCAAGCAGTTCTTGAAAACCTTTGGACTTGGTTACTAGCTGTGGCTTCTTTGATACTTCTATAGAATATCCAGCCTGTATGAGTACTTTACCGAGAGGTATAGGCTTAGGGTTTCGGATGTTTTCGGATAAAAACGTGAACGCTTTTTTTTGCTTTAGTGTGGGCATAGGTTTATTGTAACCCTATCCTTTAGCAATAGGGAACTTGTAAATAATGTTAATCATAAAACCTGTGTAGTATTTACGATTCAGTCGTACACCCTCCAGTGGTAGGTACTTTAGTTTGAATATGCCGAAAGTGAATTGTCTTACAAATGGGTCGTAGTATTGAACACTGCGTCCATGTTGGAATACCATCTGCCATTTACCTATCTCTTTTTTCATACCTACCCCTGTTGCTATTTATTGTGCGACATCCCCATTCATGTTCGGAGGGTAATGATATACCCCCCTGACATGGCTAGGATGCCTGTGGTTCTGTCGTTTGTGCTGGTTGAGCTTCTGCTGGTGCTAGTTGAGTGGCTGGTTCACTAGGTTCTTCGGCTTTGGTAGTTTCAACAGCTTCACTAGGATTCTCTGCCGTTTGCGTGGTGACATTTGTGGCCACTGGTTCGCTAACTTGAGTATCGCTAGTTGTCGGTTCACTTGGTGCCTCCTGAGCTGTTTCTGGTGCTGTTACGACTGGACTGCCTTCGACTGGTGCTTTGGCTTCTTCAGGAATACTAAGCTCCATGACGGTAATTGTCTTGAAGTCACCTGATAGCTGGAATTGTGTACGCTCTGTAACTTTGTAGCCTAGGCGACTACCAACGATTGTTGAGAGCAACCCACTAAAGATAGCGTTTTGATGATCGTTCACGTAGCTAAGCATGTTAGACTCGTGAGTTGTTAGGCCGTACTGCTTTGGTTCTGAATTAGTTGTTGGTGACATTTGGTGTGTCCTCCTGATTAGTTTGTTGTTCTGGTTCTGCTGACGCTACAGTATCAGCGAGTCTAGCTTCTTCGGCTTGGACTTCCTGCTCTGCGTGTACTTCAGCTTCGGTGTCTACGTTGCCTATCTCTGGCTGTGGCATGTCTGATGGGATGAAGTCGACATAATACTCTTTGTTTATTTCGAACTGCCCTACGGCTTCAGCACTGACGGTTTCAAGATAAATCTGACCGCCGGGTGTGTAGCTATAAAATTCTTCATTCTCTTTACTACCGCCTATGACTGGAACAAGCTGGACAATAAACCCACCGCTTGCTTTCTCTGTGACGTTCTCTACTCTAAACTTTGCTCTGACACTCATCGTGTCCCCCTTTCTGTGGCGACAAGTGTTTGAATCTCATCGTCCGTTAATTTCTTTGCGAAAAGCTCGTCAAGTTCTTCGTTCAAGCTATACCACTTCCGTCTAACTTGAGTTAATAACTTTTCGAACCATTCACTCTTTCTAGGTGGCATTGACTGATTAGCCAACACGGTGTGTGTATGTATCTGTGGCCTGACTATCAGTATTTGCTTTTTTAATTCAATCGCACGTAAAAAGTGCTTCGATGGTTTATTCTTATTGAACATTTGTGGCCTCCGACACTAGTATTATAGCTATCCATACACGTACTTTCTGGTCGAACTCGATGAGTGAAATAGTGATGCCCTCATTGTTACGAAGTTCTTTGTTTAACTGGTCTGTCAACATTTCGGCTGTCTGTGCCCGTAGTGACTTGAATACATTTCTAGCCATGATTCTCTAACTCCTTCTCAGTAAATATGTCCTTAGCTTCTTCGGGATAGTTGCGTATAAACTCTCTGTTTGGTACGCCGTTTCTGTCCCAAGGCTGAAGCAAGTCTTTTGCATTATCTTCTCTGTCCCTGTCTCTGCTCCACTGAGCAAAACCTGTCGACTGTGGCCGGTTAGCTAATGTCCGGCAATCTCTGCAGTACTGGCCAAACCTTCCCTTAATGATAGCTCCAGTGGTTTCACGTAGTTGAGTGCATCCGTCACAACTGTTCATGGTCGTGCATCCTTTATTCTGGCGTTACGTTCTTTCATCCGGTTGGTCAACACTTGGTCCGGTGATGGTCGCATAATACCACCGGTATCTGATGTGAGGTCAATCTCTTGTATAGGCTTCCTAGTAACTCGGCTTACTTCCGGCTTTACTACACCGGCTTGGTGTGCATCGAACTTCTCTCTAAGCATATTGTATGTACTGTGAGTGTAGTCATACACGCTTCGTCCGTAAAAGCCTAGAAGTAAGCCGAGTACTAGGTACATCATGCCTTTACTTCCTCCGATGCTGTCAAATCGACTAGCTTCATGTCTGCTACGCCGTTACCAAGGGCTACAGCGATAGCCTCACAATCAAACTTCTGTAGCCCATCCTGTATGTGTGCAATATCATTCATGGTGATGCTTTTCCTATCAAAAACTAACAAGTACTTATGACCGGGCTTGAGTTCATAGGCTGTAGCTTCTTTGATATCTACGGCACTCATGATTACTGAATACCGTTTTGGGCTTTGTTGAGTGCAATCTGCTCTAACTGCCAGTCTCTATCAATCGTGATGGTGTATGGAATAGTGATAGCGATACCGGCAAAACTACAAGCGTTCTCAACAACTGACTTAATGACTTTCACAGGGTCAAGGATACCAGCCTCTAGCAAGTTGATTGGTGCGTTCGTGATGTTCTTAACATCAAAGCCATAACCGCTATCACTTGATAGCACTTGCATTAGACGGTAGCCACCATCTTCACCGGCATTAGTCATGAGTTGCTTGAATGGTTCAACTAGAGCTTCCAGTACTACCTTGAAGCCTTCAAGCTCATCGCCTTGCAACGTGAAGTCTGGTGCAGTCTCCAGCTTAGACATTCGGGCTAGGGTTGTAGCACCACCGGGAACAATACCATCTTCTGAAGCGGCTCGAGTTGCATGTACAGCATCTTCCACCCTAAACTTCATTTCCTTCACTTCAGTCTCAGTGGCACCACCAACTTTGATGATACCGATTTTACCATTAAGTTTAGCGAGTCGCATTTCCATGCGTTCCTTCTGGAACACTGAGTACTTATCCGACTTGAGCTGTTCTTTAATCTGGTCAATACGCATAGCCACATCTTCCTTGGCACCAACGGCACCAAAAATAGTGGTGCTGTACTGTGTGACAATGGCCTTCTTAGCCTGACCCAAGTAGTCCGAAGTAACCTTATCTGATGGGAGGTTGTTGGCCAAAACCTTACCGCCGGTCATTACAGCAACGTCCTCTAGGAATGGCAACTCTTGATCGCCGTAGACTGGTGAGCTAACAACGCATATCTTCACTTTGCCAATCTGGTTAGTCAAGGCACAAGTCTCTAGGGCTTGGCCGTCTACCTTACCGATGATAAGCAAGGTCTTGTGCTCTGTATTCGCGTAAACCATTTCAATGATAGGCACAATGTCTTGGTTCTGCTTCAAGGCTTTCTCAGTCGCGAGGATACTAACATTCTCATGGACTGCTTCCTCGGTCGTTCGGTCGGTCACAAAGTGCGGTAGCTTCCAGCCCTTTTCAAAGTATAGGCCGTCAACTACTTCCTGATAGACTCCAAGGCCTTCCCACTCCTCAACAGTGATACCGACACCACCAGCTTTAATAATAGTATCAGCGACTAATTTACCGACTTCCGGGTCACTCGCACTTATAGTAGCTACTTCAGCTAACTTTTCTTCTGGCACTGGTACCGCTAACTTATCTAGCTGTTCCTTGACATAGAACGATGCCTTGTCTATACCACGTCTTAATGCCATAGCGTTCGCACCGGCGGCTACTCGCTTATGAGCCTTCTGGAATATGTGATAGCCTAGCATAACTGTTGCAGACGTACCATCACCACTGATAGAGTTGGACTTCTCGCTTGCCTGAACCAAAAGTCCAGCACCGATATCCTCTACAGAATCTTCCATGTATACGTCACGGGCAATAGTTACACCGTCATGAGTGACGACTGGCTGGCCGTAGTTCTTCTGGATAGCTACGTTCCCTGATACTGGACCATAGGATGCTGAGACTGCTTCGTAAACCTTCTCGGCACCTACTAGAATCTTGCCTCTTGCTTTGTCACCTTTTGTAAATATCTTTGCTTCACCACGTGCCATTATTTTGCTCCCTCGATTACTGCCATTACGCGACTAGCCTTGAACAAGGCCATATCTTTCTGCTCTAGCTCTTTTGGCGTGTCAGCCTCAGCGTGTTCCTGAGTGTAGACGATATCACCGGCTTTTACTGACGGCTTAATAAATACACCGAACTCAAATACCCCTTCGCCAACCGCGACTATCTCGTATAGCTGGTGAGTGTCCCGGATATCTGAACCTGTGACGGCACCTGTATCTCGCTCGACCTTCTTTGCTAGGCAGTAGTCAAGTACTGGTTTTATATTTTCCATTTTGTCCTCCGTTTAATTAAGTATTACAATGGCCAGTCCAAACGGAAGTAAAGACTGGCCACTACAATACTCAATTACTTCCGTTTTCATATATCTATTTTATCACATAAGCACGTTTAGCCAAATACGGCAGTCTCCTGTAATTAAAGTGTAAAGTATCAAAGCATCGAAAATAAATATCGCCGTCCAGAATATCACACCGATATAGTTGATTCTGTGCTGAATGGGTTGACCGTAAACGTACTTCACCTTAACCTCCAAAATGTACTACTGTTAAATTTATCCCACTCTTGAAAGTGCAGTATCCTACTCCAAAACTGCTATAGTCTGACGACATCAACACTTCTTTGTGGGTCGGGCTGTTTAGCCATGCCTGATGCTGTGCGTCTGAATCTCCACCATAACCCTCAGCGAGAATCTCTCCCTTTAGGCCATACCCGGTAATGAATGAGTGCCACTTAGTGCCATCAGGTGCATCGTGTGCCCAATAGTCGTTGTCGCTCATGTGCTGACACTTCCTTGAAGCTGAGGTGTCCAACTTACTCACACGCTTTAATTTTCGTAACCCTGCTCGCTCACGGCTTTGGTTGATACGCATTAACGCCGGTTCAGTGGTGTAGGCTACTGCTGGTCTAGCTACCGCTGGCTTTACTGGCTTAGGTGTATCAATAACTGGCTTTTCTGGTACAGGAACCGGTTGCTGTATCACTACCGGTACAGATACCTCTGGCACTGGCTTGCTTATTAGTGGGCTTGGGATGCTAAAAGATAGCAGTCCAATGACCAACTCAGCAAGCATTATATTTTCTTCCTTCTACGTAAATGAATCGCAACATCGTTCAACACACTGTTTATTTCTTCTGGTGTTCTTGGTCTGAGTACGCTTACCCGAGGTACCGCGACAGGAAGTTTAACCTTTTTATCCCACCTATTAACGTACATCTGACTGCTTCTGTCTAATGTCCAGTCGACTAGTTCAGTTTCCATCGCTTGCCTCCAGTAGTTCAGGTTTTTCATATATACTACCGATGACTTCTCCCTGAGTTTGGATTACCCACCAACCAGTAGTGTTCACCATATATTGCTCAAAACCAGAATGTCGCCACTTAACTTCTCCTATCGCTCCTCCATCATCCTTAATAATATCCCCCTCATAAATCTCCACCCCGTTCTTGTCCTTGAGGCCAGTGAATTGCATTGTCGGCACTTCATCATCCCACGCCCACCGACCGGCCAACTCTGCTGACTTTTCGCACATTCCCCTAAGTGTTACGCCTCGGGTCATTCTCTTGTTTTTGGCATCCCACGCTCTAAACTTAATCTCTCTCATTATTTCCCTCCGTTTGTTTGTGCCATATACTCAGGTATTTCTTCCAAGTCACGGCTACCTTTCATTTTGTTACATGGGTCGCACGCTCCTCTGAGGTTCGTAACTTCAAACTTCAGTTCAGGATACCGTACCTTTGACTTAACGTGTTCCAGTCGGATAGTCGAACGGGTTAGTTTTATGGGGCACTGAGGACTGATACGTAAATAGCAGTACCATACACCTCTGCCGTCTGGTGGGTTTAGTTCAAACCACAACCGGCTGACTTCAGTTCGCTTGTCTTTTGTCTTGTCTGACTCTTTTTTTATAGCTCGGCGTGGCTTGTTGAAGCACATGAGCGTTGAGTGAGTGACACCACAACCATCACAGTATTTGTTTTTCATTGCTAGATATATTCCTCCTTATGGTCGCATAGATGTATATGCGGTATGCCCTTGATACTCCGCAGTCTCCTGAAATTTATCTTTCCGTAATGGTACTTCTTGTCTGCCCATTTGAGGACAATATACCAAAGTTCACATAATTCTTCTAGCGTGATATTCCAGATACTACACTTGCGTTTGAGCACAACCATGTGGTGCCGTGTATTGAGCTTATCGTGAGGAAAACGATTTACGACCAGTGCCCAATATACCCACTCTTTAATTGTTTTTTCTTCATTGATCGGTGTCAGGTCGCCTTTCCTTCTTGCTTCCTGATACTTAGCTTCCATTTCCTCAGTTCTGGCTGTCATTGACTCGCTCCAATACCTCTAGGTCGTTAATAGGTATGATATGCAGTATGACGTGTGGGTTACTCTTAACTGGTTGAGTCGGGTAGGTTCTGGCTTTCTTTCCGGATATATATAGAGGTTGTGGGTACACTCGTTCTGTTGAACCAGAGTGCGTATACAGTATTCGAACTTCATTATGAATACCTATCTTATACGTGGCCAGTCCGACTTTACGGCCTCCCCACACTGGCGTATTTATCTCAAACACTTGTGCTGGTGTTGTCCTGCCTAGCTTCACTGTATCCTCCTTTTTCGAGGTGCACGTGGTTTTACATCTAATATCTTCTCTGCTTCAACTTCAAGTTTTTCTTTTGTTCTTTTAGTGAGCTTCACAACACAAATGGTAACTTCGGCACCAAAGATATCTTTTTGGGTAAAGCTGTCTAAGATATACACGTGCCTCCATTTATTGTTGAGTTGGTAGTAGCCCCTCTTGAGCTGGTCATTGTCCATAACTTTTCCCCCTTAGTTTATTTAACACGCCTATTTAATCTTCCTTTCGATTCTTACTAGTGTTATGGCAATATACGTAATTAAAAAACCCAACGTGAATTTATCAATGGCACTCATAATTGACTCCTTTTACGCCTTAAACAAATTTCACTAAAATCAGTTCGTACATGCCACTGATGTCCAAGTATCAAACAAATCAGGTTACTCATTCGTATCCACTTTCTGAATCAGGTCTAGGGCTTTCTCACACTCGTTCTTCCAGTAATCGTACCAACTGATTCGACTTCCAGTTCTACGGATAAAATGACTCTTGGCCTTTTCTTTTGTGTCGTATGCGTAGGTATTATGGGCATCCTTCCGGATACCCCTTTCCGCATCGCCCCAATAATATCTTTTGACATAATACATTTTTTCAGTCTGTCTGATAACCGGCAACTCCATTAGCCTAACATCAGTATCGTTATCTTCACTTCTGTAATCGATAATGTACCTGTAAAGTACCTTGCTCATACACTCCCCGTTTCTAATAATCGTATTACTTCGCTTTCTATTATTCGCTGACAAAGCACTCGGTGATAGGGTTCTTCTGATTTAACCTGTTCACCTGCAACAACATGGTGAACCATTCGCGGTGTCCATATATCTATGACGTGAGTTGCCCCCATAATCCTAACCTGATACTCATTTAACCAATGAGACTCGTATCCCTCTGCAGTAAGAATCTTCAACAGCTCTCTTTTGTTGTTCTCGTGATATGATGGTCGCCTACTCACACCTATTTACCTCGCACGATTCTGAAAACTGCCCTTACGTTGATATCGTTTTCTCTTGCTATCACTGATGGCGGTTTGCCGTTCTCGTACTGCTTTCTTAAAGCGTCTGCGGTAGCCCACGCGTACTTTAGAGCCTTGCTCCGCTTCATTGCTCCGGCCTTTGATGCTATTTCGCTTCTTCGTTCTTTTGATAGATGTTGAAAACCCACGCTTTTGCCTCCTCTCGCTCTCTAGTTTTTCATAATCAAAGTCTATTTCGTCCATAAAAGGTGCCCCATACCCTCCTCTATAGGTAGTGCCTAGCTCTCTCAATTTCATTTTCAATCTGCCGTAACCACTCTTGGTCAGTTGCCAAAGGTAACTCGCAACCGGCTTCCTTGGACTTTTCCATGAAGCGGTCAATGGTTTTTGCCATTGCTTCTTTATCCAAGTCTGCTGAACTCCGATAAAATGTACGACCTTTTTTCTCGTAGGCGTAAATATCACTGTTAATCTCCTTGTAAATCAGTTTTGCCTCACTAACAGTATAGCCAAAATGAACACCGAAATATCCGATAATCAGATGCAAGTAACTGTTTTGCTTCAGCGTGCGGTTGGGGTTTATCTTCTTGACCTCAACCAGCGACTTCTTATTAGCTAATCGCATAAAGTAGCTAAACGCTTGCTTCTTTTCTTCTTTAACAGCGGTGTTGAATTTCATTTGCCACACCTACTAGTATCTTGTGGTGCACTAGTAACTGGCGTTTCTGGTATAGTCGGTTGCTCTAGTACTACTTCGCTCTCCGGTTCCTTAAATTTATCGCACTCGTCCATAGGGATAGAGTCACCGTAGGGGCACCCTGTTGGTTCTAGCTTACAGATAGGTACGCCTTCTTCGATTTGACCCACTTCAAAACTCCCGGGTGGGCATGTTGCTGGTACTTCTTCGACTAACGCGTTTACCTTGCAAAATATGACTAGCGTAAACAGTATCAGGTAATAGACTGCTGTTAGTATTAAGAACTTCTTGTTGCTCATGTTACTCCATTCCTAGCTTAATTCTAAATCGCTTGAACAGTATATGGTCTGGTAGCAGTCGGTGAACCTTGAAACACAAACTAGAATCTTCGATGTCGGGGTTGTAGAAAATCAGATCAAGGTCATCAAGCTCGCCTATCATTTCACCGAACTCACACTGTGCGTACACTTCTGTAGGTATCTCATCTATACAGGCCAAGTGTTTTTCTTCTTTGAAGCACTTAACTTCAATGCCACGCCTATGACCATCAACGCTTACTATGAGTAGGCCTATGCCACCGTCAGGACTCCAACCGCATTTTGGATACTCCGTGTTCGTGACAAAACCAATACGTTCTACCTTAACGCCATATACTGACTCGTAGATGTCGATAGCTTCATCTTCGAGTATATGACCACGTTCTGCCCAAAAACCAGTCCCACGTACTCCAAACTTGTTTGAAGCGGCATGTTTGCCCTTAGTCAATAAGACGTAGGCTAGACTAGCCGTGTGTGGATACTGGACACGTAAACCGTGCCACTCATCCGTTCCTTGCTTAACTGTGTGGGTTATCACCATTTGTTTGAGCCTTTGCTATGATATCTGCACGCTTATTATCTGAGGCTTTTACTCTATCTGCAAGCCCAAACATTTCATTGTCGACCTTATCCAGTTCAACCGTGATGTCGTTAAAGTGTCGCTTACATGCACGCTTGATAACTGACTTCAGCCAAAACTCTGATTCCCATTTATCCCACGTACTCTGATTCTTACTGGCACCACGCATTTCAGTGTAGTCACGCTTGTTCAAAGTTTCAAGATACTCGTTGCCACCAAACTTAATGACACAATATGCACCTTTAATCTTAGGTGTTTCGTCCGCAAATGGGTCACTAATATCGTGGCTGTAGACTACCGAACCGGACTCTTTAGCCACACTGAACTTATCGCCCTCACGAACTAATTGCACGTCAAATGTAGCATCAGGGTAAATCTGCTTCACCTTGTTCTTGTAGCCGTGAAATGTAGGCAGTGCCATGCCCCTACCCGTAATGACCACGTTAATACTGTCAATGGTTAAGCCTAAGCCCCAAAATTTGAAGAACATGGTGTATAGCTGAATGTCAGTGTTATTGAGCACTGGCGTATACGCATCTGACTTCTTAGCTTTGGCCGCTCGCTCTTTGGTCTGTTCGCCTTGGATGTAGGCCATGAACTTATTTATCTCAGAAACAGGTACTTTGAGTTTCTTCAGCCGTTCACGCAATGGTGTTTTTTCGGTGATGTCAGCACCTTCATCTATATCGGCCATTACAATCCAGCCTCTAACTTCTTCGCGTTATACTCTGCCTGAGTGAGTTCTTTGTATGACATCGCCTTCAAATTCTTCATCTTTTCGCCGGATAGTATGCTTTCAACCTCAGCTATTTCCTTCTTGGCCTTCTCAATATCTTCCTGAGCCTTCTGAATCTCTTTCTCTTTTTTCTTCTTAACGTCGCCTAGCTCTAGGTTCAAGTCTGCTGGTGTCGCTGGAAACAGTTTATAGTCTCTGTCCCCTCGAAGTACCTTTAGTTCAATCTTGAGGTCTGACCATCGATAGCAATACTCTACTGCTTCAATAATAGCTGTCTCGCCATCGTTGTGTACCGAGTTGACTATCCCATAATAAACAACATCGTCTGAATCGCCATATCGTTTGTATACGTCCCCGGCTGAAATACTAGTAACTCTAACTACATTTGCACTTGATTGAATCGCCTGTTGTACTTGCATTATTTTTTCACCTTTGCTGGTTCATTAAATTGCTTGTGACTCTTGTGCTTACAGTTTTCGTTGCCACACCAACCTGAACCAGCCGGTCTTGGTCGGTCTACTAAAATACCTTTTACTGCATCTGTCATAGTTATTTCACCTTCTTGTTTAGTCGGTAATAACTTCCATCTGCTGTTCCTGCTGGTAGTTCGTTGTAAAGTTCAAAGTGCTTTTTGATTTTGTCAGTCTCAGGTACTTCAACCATCTTCTTGAACTCTTTAGGTAGTTCATTTACATCGACAACCTTAATGCCAAAGACTCGGCTGACAGATACGCGGAAATTCTCATTTTCAATAACGTCAAAATATCCAGCATCAATAAGAGTCTGCTTTACACCGTCCCACATTTTAGCGACTTCACGGTTACGCTCATCTTGTTGTTTCAAGAACTTAGCGAACTCTGCATTTTTTAGTGCAAATTTCTGTTCAATAGCTAAAACTTCAGCTTCTTTTTTGGCCGCCTTCTTTGCTAGTTTTTCGGCTTGCTTTACTGCATCCATATTTTTGTGCCTTCCGTTTAATTTATTCTTGGTGGGTGCATGAACCATCTGAACAATCGTGATGCAACCAACAGGTTGTTCCACCATCATCCTGACCTCGAGTGCTACACCGACACTCATCTGTTGCCATAAGAGTTCCTTCCGTTATTTATGTCCCTTAATTATATCACAGCTTGTCATGCTATGTCAATGAGATTTTTTGACGAAGTAGTTGTGAGTGGTGTATGATTCAATTCTATTTTACTATTCAATGTAGACAAAATAGAGAACCGCCCTAAAAAGGACGGTCTGCTATTCAATGTAGATTTACATTATAGCACACTTCTCTGTTAGTCAACAAGTAAAATGGGGTTGGGGCAGGGTTTTGTACTACCCACTAGGCAACCTAAACATGTACCTAGCACAACCCTGAGCAATCAGGCCACAAGTACAGACTTCCGCTAGTCGTATGGCGGTGTGATACGACCCACAGACTGTATGGTTACAGTGCTCCTTAAAAAAATTGTTATACTAGACTTATGAAAAAGGGTTGGTTCAATAGGATACACTTAACTTTTGTAGAAGTTATCCCTTTGAACGACACCCGTGAGCACTTACTCGGAGATGAATGTTGGTGTGGTCCAAGACTGGAAAAAGTACCTTATGGTAGGCCAGACTTAATGATCGTTCATCATTCAAACGACAAACGTGAACTTATAGAAAAAGGGATAGTAGTAACTTCAAGCTAACACTTCTCATACAGGAGTGGTGCAAAAAGAAGGGTTGCCTGTACCGGAGGGGTAGAAAAAAGCAGGTTTATTTGTCGTGGTTTTAAATAGTTACTAATTTATACGTAGTCACCATTGATATTAAAACCGTGCTGTTGTGCTACTTCTGGTGGTGTTACAGGCTGTGCTTCAACTATACCGCTTACAACTGCTTTTACTGCTAGTATTCTCATTCTCTCTCGTCTTGAGAAGTTCTCCAAGTGCGTGTTCGGTGATTCAAATTCTGGTGTGTAGCTCATGGCTAATAGTTCTTCACATCCTTGCGGAATAGGTTAATTATAAAACTAATGACACCGGCACCAGTAACTATGATTGGTACAAAAGCAGGGTAGTACTGAGTGACAATTTCCATAACTTCAGGTACAGCGACTAAGGCAACTAGGAAACTTCCTAGAGTCTGTAGTGCTGTTATAATTGCACGCCACGTTGCTGAGTCTAATCTTGGTAATCGCATATTTTTCTCCTATGCTGGTTTAATTCTATTGTTATTATTAAAAAATTCTAAAAAAGTTTGATACATTCTTGTAATCATACCTACCTCACCCTGAACTTCTGGCCTACGTAAATAAGGTTGACGTTGGCAACGCTAGGGTTCAGCTCCTTGAAACGGTCCAAGCTAATGCCATAAAGCCGACAAATTGCATTTACTGTATCGCCACTCTTAACCGTGTAGTACACGGGCTGAACTGTTGGTTTTGCTCGCAACAAACCAACAACTCTCCAGCGTGGGACATAACGCAATCTGATGGCATCGCCACCGACACCTGAACCGTGACCGGTCGCACCATTCTGCTCTAAAATCTGGACGCTAAGCAAGTTCATGTTTCCAGTAGCAATTCCGATATGTCCGTAAGGGTTGCCGTTGATACCTTTGAGTACTACAATGTCACCTCGCTGAACATTTGAACCGCTGATTTTATCGTACTTGCTGGATACAACGTGGTGAGTTTTGTACCAGTAGTCAACTGCATTGCCGTATGCCCCGTTCGGGATACCCTGAGTCTCAAGCATATACTGCTTGACTAAATCAGCACACTGGTAGCCATAGAGCTTATCAATGTCTACTCGACCACCTAACCATTTGTTTTGGAACTGTTGATAATCCATCCTCGACTCCTTTACGCTATTACTACTTTTTGCATAAACTGAAAAATTTTTTCGTTTATCTCAGATTGTTTAGCCATGTGAACTTTTATCTCATCCAGAGGGATGTTCTGAAGTACATCAATCTGTCCCTGCATTTTTGAGATAGCCCTTACATTTACTTCGTGCTTGTCCTGCCACTGCTTGTTATCATTTTTCAGCTCGGTGTTCTGCTCTTTCAAAAGTTGGTTTGTCTCTTTTAGTATCTTGAACCACCCAAAAGCAAAAACACCTACCCCAATGAAAACAACAAGGCCTACGGCTTCCGTTAATTGCACGAAGTCCATTATGCCGCCACCACACTTCCGTTAGATGAATATGGTCGCCACATACAATAGTACTCAAGTGCTCCGGCCGTTATGTCTGCTGTACCTATAGTCTCTATGATATCTTGACCGGCGGCAATAATAATCCCACTCGAGAAGTCAATCGCCTCAAGTGTTGCCGGGGTTCCATCTACATAGCTTTCGCCAGCATCAAGAGTTGTTGCGTCAGCTATCTGTGCAAGGATGCCAGCCGTATTTCCGGCAATTCCTACTTCAAGCGTACCAGCTCCAACAAGGTCTACACTGCACGCACCAAATACTCGTACTGCCACAACACCAGTTACGGTAAATAAAGTAGTTGCACCTTGAGCACCTAGCCCACTAGTACCAGTATAGGTACGGCTTTTTACAGCTTTAAAAGGCAAGCCTCCCGGAACAACACCATAGCTTGCATCACGATCGAGGTTCTGCTCGTACTTGCTCATGACTTCTTGCCCATTTTCTTGGCAAGTGCTTTTTTCATGACTGCCATTTTATATGCAAAACTAGACATATTAAACCGCCTTTGCTTCGTTTATCTCAAACGTAGCGTAAATCTCTTTATTCTCTCCGGGTTCACTGAACTCGTACTCATCACCCTGTCGCATACTCTTTTGCTTTACAGTCAGAATAATCTTGTACTCACCGCCAACTTTCCAGTTCTTGATATCTGGCAAGTTATCTGTGCTTAGTCTCAAAGTCGGCTTCATTTCCGGCATAGGCTTTTCAGCAATCTCTACTTTGTTAATCACCTTGACAGGAGTTGCCTTGCCTTTTAGTGCCTTACTGAGTACTGCTTTCTTCTTCTCGTATAACATGGTTTTACTCCTATAAATAAAAAATCACACTGACTGTTAAAGCCGTGTGAGCTATTACAGTCATTGTATCATAAAATCACAACAAGCAACACAACTAGCGTTTTCTTCGATAGTAGTCGTAGGTCCCCTTAGGGATAGTCATGTTTGCTTCTTTGGCTTTCGCCTCGGCTTCGGCTTCTTTTCCGTCAGTGAGTAACGCCCGTATCTGCTGTTCTGCATCATTGCGTTGCTCACGCCTCATCTGCTTAATAGCATCTTCGGGGTTGATACGCGATATATAGATACCGGTCAATGCACTAAGCAGTATGTCTGAGCGATATAGTTTAATTTCCTTCTCAGAAGTAGACTTTTCGCTAATCGAACGTGTCTCACCCTCATCAGGGATATCGACAGTCCGTCTGTCGCCTCTATACTTGAGTCGTGTTTCTTCGTTACCGAAGGCTGGTAAGCTACCGAATACACCCTGTACGAAGGTTTCTGGCCTACGCGATACAGGGTCTTGGTATCTCCCTACGTTTGAAAGGATACGAAAACCCGGTATGAATGACGCGACTTGCTTACCGACTCTGGCTTCCAGTGGTGTATATGTTTCAAACTTATTCGTGTAGCCAAGTAATGCGAGGCCGGTTGACGTGTACGGTCCAATGCTTCCTACCTTTTCAGCAACAATGTCACCGGCCGCCTGAAATTGCTTATTGATGAGTGCCTTTCCGGTTGATGCGATATCTACAAAAGGATATTTCGATATACGCATGAACAGTTCATTTTCTCCGCTAGTCCCTAAGTACAAGCGACCACCCGGACGCAATGAGGCTGGTGTTTTCTCAGTACCTTCAGGAGTTTTTCTCTCCTCGTCACGCCAACCAAGTAGCCCTAGTGCCGCACCAACTAAGGTGGTGAGGGTTAATAGCTTTGCCATACGGTCGGGCACAGGTAATGTTTTATCAAAAGCCCCACTAGCAAGGTCCGTTACCATCTTTGAGTACTTATACGGGTACTTCATGAACGGCTTAACTAAACTACCGGCAGGGTTTCGACCCCATGCTTCCATCCATGCCGGTACGTTGTCGTAGTCGTAAGCATAGAAGTCAGCCTGATTGTTCATTTCGGCTATCATTTGCTCCTCAAGCCTACTAAACTCAACCATCTGAGTGCCTAGTTCTTTCTTAGGCATGGTCTTTGCACCCTCTGACAGAATGATGGCTTTCTTCCAGTACGATTCTACTGTTGCAAACGGTAGCAAGACAACATCACCAATCTTATCCAGTACCTTTTCAGTTCTGTCTGCAGTCATAAATTGACCAACTTGGTTGTTTCGAACTCCACCATACAAATAGTCTGGTGCTTTCGACCAACCGTGAGGCAGTAGAATCTCTACCATAGAGGCAATGTTTCTTCTCGTCTGCGGTAGTGTTACTTTGGCCGTTAATAGCTCAACATAGAAGTCGTTAAGTATCTTTGCTGAGTACTGGATACCACCACCAATGAAGTTGGTCGCTACCGTACCGGCATCAGTTAGCACGTTGATTGTCCAGAATTTGCTGAGGTTCTTCGTGATACGAAGTGCAGTGCTAATTTCCTCTGGTATCTGACGGATGTTTCGATAATGCTTAGCTAGGTTTGTCGGTACCTGATATCTAGCTTCTGGCCTCATGAAGCCATACTGTTTACGCTCACCGGTCATGACATCTTCTTTGTCTATACTGACTCGCTCGCGTCCACCTTCACCCGGCAACATAACACCACGCTTCCTATCGACAACAACCTCAGTCCATCCCTTATCTGGCATCTGACCTTTAGCTATAGGCTTAGATATCCTTGCCAGTTGCTTATGAATAAACTCGTTGTTTATCTGTTCGTCACCAAGTTCAAGCAATGCCTTCTCCATCTGCTTCTGAAAATCTGCAAGATAACTGTCGCTGTCTCCACGCATTTTTTTTGCACCGGCTTTTTGCTCTCGAAGTTTAGCTTTCTTACCGCTTATCGTCATGCGTCCCTTGACCTTATCGACCAAACCAGTTTCTTCTCGTAAACCACGATGAACCCATCCCTCAAGTTCGCTCTTGATTTTAAACACATCTTTAATAACCTCACGGTTAAAGAAGTCTTTGGCTTTCTCTCTCTGAGCCGTAAAGTCTCTGACTAGCTTTTGTCCCTCGGGGCTAAGTGATTCAAATAGAGCCTTACCTTCTTCCTCGGTATAGCGTTGTTTCGCAAATATGGCAATTTCTTTTCCGTCCTTATCCAGTATCGTATTTACGTGAGTGTAACCGGCTTTCTTCAAGTCTTTCGCTTCATCGGCATTTTGAGCCCGTTGTAGGTCACGCGTACCATAAACAAGGTTCCCATCATCATCAGTCATTTTGATTGATTCAGCGGCCTTAAATAAAGTCTCGGGGCTATCTTTTACGCCCTTGAACTTTCTCTTGATGAGCTTTGATACATCATCACGCCACTTCTGGACTTTTGCTCGTCTGATAATTTCAGCATTGTAGGCTTCGGTTCCAGCACGTTTGCCTAGGTTCTTCTGGTAGGTCTGCTTCAGATCGCGATACCAGTTCGGCACTTTATTGCGGAACCCTTTGTCTAATTCACCTTCGAGTGCATCAATCAGGTTCTTGAGTTCCGGGTGACGTTCAACCGCCTGGTCATATCTCTCAGTTAATAGCGGTGCCAGCTCTACAGCCATAGCCTTATCTAAGAACCGTACCTGTACGTAACGTGCAAGTTGTTCTGTTGGTCGGTTGAAGTATGCCGGGTCTGACGCTATAACATCCGGTGTTTCAAGCCACTCAACAATAGCAGTTAGTTCTTCACCAATCTGCTTTCTCTCACCAGCGGTCAACTCTCCAAAAAGCTCATACGTCTTTTTTGTTGAACCAAGAACCTGAAACTCTGAAGCGTGCGATAGCTCGTGTGCAAGCGTACTGACATATTGTGCCGGGTCGTTTATGACGGCATCCTGTAGCATAATACGTTCTTTGCCTTCCAGCTTACCGCCCCACTGAAAAGCTCCAAGTGCCTTCTTAGACTTACTACCACCACGTCTAAGCATTGCGTTGGCTTGACCGGCTTTGTTTAGGTCTTGAGCAAGTTTGACTAAATCTTCAACCGTTCGAGTAGTCCCATGAATCATCTCTGCTTTATTGCTCTCGTCTTGAACAATTTTGTTCATTTTACTGTCGGGGTTGAACAATGCAAAATCACCCTTGCTTGAGGTTTTGCTTGATGGCTGTTTCTCTTTTATGAGCTCCTTCGTTTTTTCGACACCAGCCTTCTCTATCTTTGACTGAGCATCAGCCAAAGCACTTGCTTGAGTCTTGCCCTCTCCAACCTTTAGGCCAGTAGTCGGTTCGGTGACATGCCACACCTTTGTGCCCTCGGGACCTATCGGCCTATGAGTAATAAGCTCGATACCTTTATATGACTGTGCCGGTGTAGCAGTTACCTTCTTGGCTATCTCTCCACCCTTACCGTCAGATACTCGGATAGTGTAGGAACTAGTTGCCTTCTTGTTCAATGGTTTAACTGCACCCTTTTTGCGTGGTGCGTACCCTTTAAGTTTTTTGACTCGTTCGGACAATGCCTTATTAGAACCGAACTCAGGCAATTCAATCAATCTCGTCAGTACACTTGATGCACCTTCGGTATCACCTTCATCAATACGCTTGATATATTCATTTGTTGCATCGACCACTAAGGATGTACTGTGGCCAAACTGCTTTCTGTCTCCAGCCGTGATAGTCCAGCCATTTTGTGTTTTTCCGTCTACTATTGAATCATTTTTTTTCAGTGTTTTTACGGCACCCTTTTTAACCTGAACATTTTGCTCGGGGTTATTAGGGTCTATTTTATCTTTCCACTTCGCACCAAACTCCTGTTCCATTCCGACCTGTTCTGCGACAAGAGAATCAATCTGCGTCTGTATTTGTGTTTGCTGAGCTTTTGGTGCAGTCTTTAGATCGCGTGTAAGTTTAGATACCTGTGCATCTAACTCACCGTACTTCTCGGCGTACTTAGTTTCCCACTCTTTAGCAGAATCAGTCGGTTCTACCTCGGGAGGGTTTGCCGGTTTACTTGTCGACTCCTGCTTAATGTTCGAACTCTCCAGTCCTGCCTGATTTGTCCAGATTGACTTAGTAGCACTACCATTAGGGTCAACTAGTTCGTACTTCGTATCGCCATCTGTCTTGAGTACATTGACGATAATCATTTTTTTACCATTGAAGTCTACTGGCTGGTCAACTGCAAACTGTTGAGTCCCCCCGCCCTGCAACTCTTTAACGATACTATCGCCATCTGTAGGGATATCTGTCGGCTGTGCACCAGTAGGCACTGCTCCATTATCCTCACCTTGTAGTGCCTGAACAATCGCATCTCCGTCTGTAGGCAAGTCTGTAGGTTGCCCACCGGCAACAGGCTGTTGCGTCCCGTCTACTGGCAATGCTGGCTGTTCTTCCCCCTGCAACGCTTGAACTATAGCGTCGCCATCAGTCGGCAAGTCCTGACCAGTACCGTCAGTAACCGGCTGACCAGTTCCATCGCCCTGCAACTGCTTTACTATATCGTCCCCATTAGCATCGGGTAGTTCTTCGTTAGCAATTTGCTCAACTTTCTTTGAGACTTTTTCGGCCGTATCTCTTGCTACATTTTCCGGTACACCTTTAGCTATCATATTCTCAGCTAAGGTTATAGGTAGTGAACCAGCTCCACCAATAAGTGCACCATAGCCACCTTCTTCAAGTGCTTGCATCAATGCATCACTAAAATCGACAGAGGTATAGGTAGACTTTACTGCACTCTGTGCAAATGATTGACTCGCTTCTTGTAGCCCCTCGGATAGTGCACGCGTAATGAACTGTTTTGTTACATTACCAGTAGCCCCTAAGAACTTCTCAACACCAAGTTTCTCTAAGTACCCTTCAGCGGCACCAGCCACCAATGAAGTAGCAAATGCTTGAAAGTCGCTTTTGCCAGCATCTAATGCACCTATATATTGTTCAGCTCCAGCGTTGGTACCAAACACACCACCAGCTACGCCGGGGTTGAGTGCTTGCCTTGCCTTATCTATCCAGTTGACCGCTTGTGACCCTTCGCCACCAGCGGTAAGCCCTCCTAAGAATAATGATGAAGCCAATGAACCAGCCCCGGCCGACACAGTACCAACAAAACGGTTATCGTTAGGGTTTGCCCCGACACCTTGGTCAATTAATTGTTGGTCTACGCCTTTAAGGTTTTCTTTCCCTGCCTCAAATTGTTTCTGTGCAAATTTATCGACTCTTGAACCTTCAGGTGCTACAACGTCTAAGGCACCTGATGCAAGTGTCCTAGCAGAACCCGGAAACTTAACAACAGCTTCGGCCAGCCCACGCTGAAAGTTACGATTGACCTGTTGCGGTAATGCTTCTTTGCCTTGTGATGCAGTGAAGTCGCTAAAATCTTGCTCAATCTTTTTCAGTTTTTCATCGCTAATATCATCGAGTGCCTTAACAAGAGACTGTCTATAGAATGTACGCGATGCTTTAGTACTACCCTGTTGTTCAAACTTCGTAGCAGACTCCAAGTCCTTTACAGCATCTTCTTTGCCATCAAAGACACCTTCGCTTTTAGCCTTTTCTGCAAGTGACTTCCAGTCGATGTTCTTACCAACAACATCTTTTACCGGGGTAAATACGTCATTGTAGTCTGCACGTCTTTTAATAGCAGTGTCTAGGTCAACACCCTGTCTTTTGAAATAATCACGGCGTGCCGCAGTATCACCGCCGTTAAAGTCTAGGTTACTGGTACGATTCTTGTCAGAGGCTTCAGCATCTTTCTGGTCCTTGAATAGTTCTGGCTTACCTTCGGCCAAACGCTTTGCCTTATCTTCTGGACTGTTAGCCTCGAACCTGTCGCCAAATTTCTCCCAAAAACTACGCTTACGTTCCTCTGGCTTACTTTCTTTTTTAGTCTCAACTACGGCCTTAGCGACATCTTCTTTCTTATTCCAGTCCCATACCAAACTAGGGTCACGCTCTGACTGAGTGTAACCCTGACCATATTCTTCGTATGGGTTGTCTGTTTTCCACTTTACGTTGTCGCCAGAGGAAAGTCCTGCACTCTGAAGTCCAAAGTCCTCATACGGGTTCTTCTTCTTTTTATTAGCCATTGACTAGTCCCCCGTTATTTTTTGTATAGCCAATCATCGTATGGGTTAGCCGGACGGTTATACTTCGAGTTAAACGCGTCCCAATACACCTGTCTTGCTTGATTACTTATTCCTTTACTTGCAAACCATGAGTTAGCCCATGCATCCTGTGTCTGCCTAGAAGGGTTAGCACCTGATGCCTTAAACTGTCCGGCTATATAATCTTGAAATTCTGCCATAGGGTTTACTGAACTAGAACTGCTACTACTGCTCTTTGACTTTGAACCACCACTGCTTCCACCGCCACTACCACCAGACTTAGCGGCACTTGCTTGAGCGGCCGCAAATGCACGGTCAGTATTAGCTTGGTCTTGCTTATCTTTTGCCACCTGACGGTCATATTCAGCTTGCCACTGGCGTTTCTTTTCTTCATCGTTGCTTCGTTCAATTAGAATCTTTAGACGGTCTAGGAGTGCTGTACGGCGTGCAGACTGACCCTGTACTTCTAGGTCGGCCTGTGTCTTACCTTCACCGAGAATCATACCGTACTCATCTTTAGCGGCACTGAACTGGTCATTGATTTTACTACCCATACCAACTATCGGTTCTGACTCCATCGCAAGCAACCGCTGTCTTTGGTTTTCAGTAACGACTGAATCCTGAGTACGTGCTGAGATGTTCCCCGGTAGTGCATCGAGTAGGTTCTGGTTGTTGATTAACGCTTGTCGAAGGGAGGTCACACGTGTACGGGCATCAGTAATTCCAAGTTTTTCCAAGGCGGCGTTGTAAATATCTAATGGGTTCTTTGCTCCAGCATCGAAAGTATTGAGGTCATTGAATGTCGAATCTGCTTGTGACTGATATGAAGGAGTCGCTGGTGCTTGAGGTGCTGGTGCTGGTGCCGGTGCTGAGCTCGCTTGAGGTGCTGGACTATTCCCACCGTAGGTTAATACTTCGCCGGGATATATCAAGTTAGGGTTGCCAGATTTATAACCAGTCAAATCACGCCAGTTAATACCGAGACTTGCTCCAATTTTTGATAGTGAATCGCCTGATTTAACTGTATATGTTGCCATGATTTACTCCTAAATAAAAAACGCCCAGAGGTTTTAAGCCGTCTGAGCTATTAACTGAATTATACCACAAACATCTATTTACCTACAGGTGCAGTTACTTGCCACGCTGTTCCATCAAAACTATCAGTTGAAAACTCATCGAGATAGAGTTTCACGTGAAAGTAGATATGATGCGTTCCTGTCCCGGCACTGACATGGTTGATATGAACTACAACGCTAGTCTCGGTTGTCGTCAAGTAGTATTCTTGCTTCGTAGTAATACCTTCGATAGCCCTAGCCGGAGTATGCCAGATGGGTGCGATAAATGGGTTGTAGTCCTTTCGGTAGTCGCCTGATACGCTTGGCGTTTCTGCATACCACATGTCATGAATAGGTGCAAAGCCTAGGCTGTGCGGAATTACCAAGGTAGTCTCAAACGGGGCAAGTGCTTTATTCAAAGTGTACCCAACTATAAAAGATTTTGCGGAGTGCTTGGTTAAAAACCCATACTGCCGAGGAAGTGGTGAGTGAGGTAATAGCCTATTATTTGATGTCTGTTCGTAGATCATACTACTGTGTACTCCTCAAACTGTGCGTCAAACGAATCGTTAAATATTATAGTATGGACATACTCCTCATAAATATCCCCCGGTGGGCCAGCCTGTGAAGTGGTCTGTATCCCATAAAGGTTTTGGTTCACGTATGTCTGTTTGGTAAACCAGTCGATGTAATGAAACACTCCGTCAAAGTACGTGTAACTGTCAAAATATGGCCACGCAAACATAGGTCCTTGGTCGTCATAGTCTAGTGGGTCGTCCCTAAGCGTAGTCGTATAGTCAGCTTGCCATGACATTTGTAGTCGAGGCGTACCATAATGGGGATGATTCAGCGTAGTTGTTTGAAGCTGGTTACTGTACTGAAAAGGTAGTGTTTTCCTATAGCCCACATACCTCGATAGTATCTGTAGGTTTCCGGGATAAACGACATAGGGTGAATTGCTCATAGGTTGTAGTCCACGTTATTCTCTATGGTATTAAATACTTCATCGTCAAACAAGAAGAACTTTATATAGATACGCTCGGTAGTCGAACCACCTGAACCACTAAGCGACCTTCTCGAGAACCTGAGTAGCTTTCTATTTGCATCGATGAATCCCGTATAGATAGCGTCAGGGGCAAAGGTTGGCATTTTATATATAGGCGTTGTCTCTGAGTAGTCCAAGAAAGAGTCTGCTTTCCTGAACCATGCCAGCATCTTAGGTGTTTTACTGAAGTTGTATCGAAACTCGTTAATGTCAATATCTACGCCGTCCTGAACATAGGTTAATGACGGGTCGTAGTCGATGTGGGCAAGGCCTGAAGCAGACGCGTGCTTAGTCCAGAACGGATACTTTCCGGGTAAAAAATCTAGTGTACTAGGCCTAGCGTTTCTCTTTAAATCATCTACCAACGGCCTAGGTTTTAGCGGTTTCATGGTTTAATCCGATTCTGATGTATTTGTATCTCTTATCAGGGTCACACCAGTTATTATAGGGGTTACGGTAGTTGCTACTGCATCGAAGCCAACTTGTATTTCTTTGTACTGCTTGTTAATATTCAGCTTAGCCTGAACAGCACCGGCCGTTGCTGGTGTTCCAGAAGTCCAGATTGATGCTCGGTCAATCTTATACTTAGGGGTAATTGTTGCTCCTGTAGGTAAAACGTCAAAGTCAATAAACAGTTCGTCAGCACGTTTCTTCTTGTTTGGTCGTCCATCGTCTAAGGCAAGTGATTCAAAGGTTCCACTCCCAAAAGGGTCACTATTAGCGTTGACTATATCCACTCCATAAGTACTGCCGTCACGCCAACTTATGAACATCTTATCCCCAAAATTTTTGATACATCCTATCCGTAAAGTGCCATTTGTACGCGTACCTGTGGATATCGTGTAGCTGTAGCCAACTGACGACTGGAAGTTCCTGTCTCTTGCTCCAAAAGAATAAATACCATGCTCGATAGTTGTCGAGTTTGTTTCGCTTGGAAAAGCTCCCATAAGCACAGAGTTCCGTACTGCCATCGTATTAGGGTAGTTGACTATGTATGTTTCGGCATCAGTAAACTCGGTATCAGTATTTCTCATCTGCCATAGCTTTACAGGGTCGCCACCAGCCCATGCCCACCATGAACCACTTGCAAAATAGTAGAGTACATTTTTATGGCTGAATAGGCCATACGGTGCACCTTCAGGGATATCAAGCACAAAGTTATACGTCTGAGAGGTCCCGTCCCAAAAGAATATCTTACCTTGCTGGAACTCATTAGTTGCAGAGGTACTTCGTTTTTCAGTAGCAAAAGCCTTGTACTCTGTGTAGTCGGCCATGCTGGTACACTCATATCCGGATGGAAATACAAGACGGTGCTGGACAAACTCTGTGGCACTTGGTGCTGACTGACTGATAGGTTCCCATACGGCAACGTAACGACCATTACCTATGAGGATGTACTGCAGGAACTCACCGACAGGATGCATCCCATTTCTCGGGGCTACAAAACGGTTGGTCAGTACTTGGTGCCGTGCTGTCGAGAAGTCTGAAACTGTAGACGTACCGATAGTAGACGCTGTTCCTGACGGGTGGGTAACATGGAAGTGATACTGAGCGGCGTTCGGCCTTACGGTGGTGCGTGCTGGAAGTGAGAATACAAACTCGTTCAATGCACCATTCACTAGCGAAGCATTAGCTACAGTTTTCTGAGCAATGATATTATTTGCCCCATCATGCATGGTTACTACTAAATCGCCAGTACCTTTGGTTGCTACCCATATTTTTAGCGAGTAAGTAGGTTCTACTGTTGGGGTATAAAGCAACATGTGAGTTGCTGTCTCAGTGATAGAACCAGTAGTTGTATAGGTACTCGGTGAGGTGGTTGCTTCTTGATCGACCAACTGAGTAATCGCGTTAGCACTTACGGTGAAAGAACCACCCGAAAATCGACCGTCAGCGTTAGTGATACGATGTAAGTTGTTCTGGCCGGGTATGTAGATAGTATCGTGCTGTTCATTGTATACCATGCCCATAGCCGTGTCTGGAAGGGTTGTGCCGTCCTTTGACCATGAACCACCAGTAGTGCGAGTGTACACACCTCCTGAGCTGTCTATGGCCACTATCTTACCGCTTGGTAACTGAATCATGTCGGTGATGAGTCCAGTGACCGTAGTGCTGGACTCTTTAACTGTCTTTGGTAGCAGTGTCAACTGCGTGGGGCTTTTGCGAAAGTCCATGTGACGGGCATAGTAAAAAGAGTTCTCAACTCCTAGTTTTAAGTCAGACGACATGCCACCGTCAAACCGCTGTTGTACTTGTGGTTTCTTCATATTAAGTTACCGTTAAATCACGTTTGATATGCTTATATCCACCAGTAGGGACTTTCTTAACTCTCAGGTATTGTGAACTACTGCTAGAGCTATAGTCGGCCTGACATTCTACCAATGCATCGTCAAAGTCCTTCTTAAATTCACGTGCCATACCTCTATCCTTACGCCTTCGGTAATAACGGAAACAAGCGTAGTCAACAAGATTTTCGTGAAATTCCTCAGGTATATCTGGTATCTCAGCAATGACGTAAGAGGCACCGGCCAGTGTATCGCCCTGATATTTTCTATCCAAAACTAGGGTTGTGCTGTTTGTGAAGTCCTCAATCTTGTACCACATACCATCACCAGACGGGTCGTCTATACGTATCCAGCGACCTTCCATTGCAATAGTAAAGGTTGCACCACCAGCTCCGGTGACAGTTGTTGAGTCGTTGGTTAAGGTAATTGTTCCAGTCGCATAATCTGCGGCACTCATGTCTCGCATACGGCGTTCGTAACGAATCGAAGCGGCGTTAGTGTTTGAGTTAGCAGGGGTAGGAAATATACCAACTTCGCTGGAACCTCTGACATAGTAGTACTCAGGGATATCAGAAGTGCTCTCACGCATGTTTAGGTTATTCCATACATCTTCATCGTCAATTTGTTCTAGTGGGTACGGGATACCACCGATAGTGATAACTAGAGTTTTTATACGGATACAGTCTGCTGGTAAGTCATAATACTGCTGACTAGCAACAGTGCTAAATAGCCTAGTTGATGTACGCCACTCGCGACTAAGTTTTGCACCGAACTTCTTTGCCCCCTGATTTATCCATCGTTTGATAAGGACTAGCGTGGTGGTGTCTAAGTCTTGCGTTTGCTCTTGTGTATCCTCGTACAACTTTTGGAATGATAGCATATTAGTTTCCTCTAAATTAAAAAACAACCGACTAAGTAAGCCGGTTGAGCTATTAACCTAATTATACCACAGCCAAGTTTTAAAGACTTCTTTAGACTATCCAACACCAAGTAGCATCATGTTACCGGCCATATTGCCAGTAGCACCTGCAGTAGTTGTCACTGTTAATTTTGGACCAGTAACAGCTCCACCACCGTCTGCAGACACCCACTTGAAGAAACTGCTAAGTCCCGAACTCCAGCTACCAGTAAAACTGTTGTTTATATCCCACGACAACTGTACGGAGAATCTACTTATCCCTGTCTTACTTACGTTGGCTATTCCCGATGCGTTTAGTGTAATGTCGTTATACACAGCGTTGGTAAAACTAGCATAGCTAATCGAACCAAAAGAGGTAGTCTGACAAAGGTTATAATCTGCTGGCTCTACATTATTATCTACGGTAGGAGTTGCCCCTGCAATATGTAAGTCCGGTGATCCTAAACCATTAGACTTCGCATTGCCATACAATGACAATACGACCGAAGTAATTGTGTCGCTATCTACTATAGAGGATGTATCGAAGGTAAGAATACCTCTATCAATTTCATTAAACTGGTTAATTGTTGTTGACGCTCCGATATAAACTAAATCAGGGTTAGCATCATACAGACTATCTGTTCCTGCACCTGACCTTATAGTAGCAAGCGTTTCAGTACCGGCTATTGCTCGACCGACAAAACCATCAACTGTAGTTGCACCGAATGATGCGTCTGGATAGAGCGTATATGTAGCCATGAATTACCTACTTATAGAATACGTTTAGTATAACTTCGTTTGCTCCGGGTGCACCTGTATCTGCATCTGCTATGCCGGTAGTCGCCGCAACACAAATTGCAGTATCAAAGGTAATCCCATAGGCAGTAGAAAATACACCTGAAATATCGTCTGATGAGTTACCCGGTAGTGCTAGAGTCAAAAGCGGTGTGGTTGACCCAACGGTGACGTTAGCAGCCGTTGCGTTATAAATCTTCAAGAATCTGGTAGTAGTGGCTAAGTTCGAGAACCACATGCCATATATCTGTCCAGCCGTAGCCTTAACTTCTTCTTCAGTTTCATCTAGGTCAAGAGTTCTAAATATGCTGAGTCCACCCGTAGTCACTGGCGTAAACGTCACATCGACCAACATGCGGTTAGTGGAAGGGTCAACAGCAATTCTTGTAGGGGTTGAGAGGTCAGCGGTACTAACACCCATCAAAGTTGTTACTCTGTTATTGTCTCGCTTTGCATCAGCCATATTTTGCTCCTTAAATAAAAAATCAACCGGATATTTAAAGCCGGTTGAGCTATAACCGTATTATATCACGAACTCATACGATTTACATTACGCTCGAGTAACTGAGTCCTGTCGTTGAGTCGCTTCATCTTCATGTCTACTTCTTGTTCTTTACGAAGCAAAAAGGCTTCACGCTTGTCTAAATCTATTTTACGCATCTCATTGATACTCAACTGTTCTTGAGCCCCATTGCGTTTGATAATGGCATCGTTTCTGATACGTCTGGCTTCCTCAAGCATGTCAGTCGCTTGTTGTCTCGCTGTAGCAATTTCGGTTTCACATTGGTCTAACTGGTCGCTTCTCACCTGATTAGCATGGGCATCGTGGGAATTATTCGTAGCTTGAAGTTGCAATACTTTGGTAGCATCTTCAATCTCTTTAGCTTGTGCCTCTAGTTTTGTAGCAAGCTCGTCAAAAAAACTTCGTGCAGTTGAAACGTCTACTGTAGTTGGTGGTTTACTTCCGTTTTCCATACCTATAGTATACATCAATCAAGTTATAAACTCAGCTTCGGCAGTGTAGTGTACACCTACCAAGTCACCAACAACACCAGCGGCATCGCCAGTTGAGGTAACGACTGCACCCATATCTAGTAGTCCAGTAGTGGCCGGTGTAGTCTGTACGGCCGGTGTAGTACCGTTGATTCTATATGGGACAGCACCAGCTCCAACCGGAGTGAATAAAGTTAGCGTTGGCGTTTTCCACATTCTTACCGGGAACCTAATCTGTATAGCTGAGGCAAGAGCTGTCGCACCGGCACGCATTATCATGCCAGTCTCACCGTTACCGCCAGTAGCGACCGCTACGGAGGCGGCTGGAACTACAGTTAGTGGGAATGATTTACAAAAGAATCTCTGGCAACGGATAAGCTCCTCTGCAATAGGTGGTGCTTTAAAATCTACGATGTCAGGTCCTTGAGTCACTTGGACTTCAGCGATGGAAATGTTATCAGTTGTTCCACCAGTAGCATTTGAAAAGAATACGACTACTAAGTTCTTCGCGTTAGAAGGTACGGTGAATACAGCACTTGAGCGTGCCCATGTTGCTGAAACTGTAGTTACTTCTAGGAAATTTCCGTTAATCGTACCGTTCTCTGGCGTTGGTGAGGCATTCGGTGCTATAGGCGATAAGTTTGTCCCCCATGCAGGGTCGGTTCCTGATGAGGCTGACCATGCACCAGTGAGAAAGGCTGGTGATGTATCAACGGTACCCGAAGATGTGAGCTGTAAGAGTCCTAGCTTATATGTCTGACCTGAACCAACCTTTTGGTTATGCTTTAGAGAAACGCGTACCTTCAACCCTCGAACGTGTGCCATTTCAGCGTTAATTATCCACTGTGATAGCATCACTTTCTTACCGGCCGTTGAAGATATTATAGAACCATAGTATCTAGAGGTTAAACCGGTCTCAGGTGCACCAGACGTATCGACTTGTTGCCAGTTCAAGTTTGATGCCACTGAGGTAGTGACCGCCCACCTATCAGCTACTTGTCCAGCACGGGTAGTAGTCGATACGGCTGGAATAGCTGTTGAGGCCACAGCGACACGTTGCTGGATGCTAAAGCCTCCGTTGGTAATAAGGTTTCTGTCCTGCAAACCATCATTGTTCAAGGTACTAATAACACCTCTATCATCAATCATTTTTAGTTTTCTATCAGCGGTATCGACAAAGATAGTGGCCTTATCTGTTGCTGGCGTAGAGGGTGTTGCTGACTTAGTGAATGTTTCGTAACTCATGATTTACTCCTATTTTACCCTATTTCTAAATACGAACCTACACCTATTTCATACGTGATACCGGCATCAATCTCTAGGAACTGAGGTACATACGTTGAGTATCCAGCCGTTATCGTAGTATCAACAGTAATTGTATTCTTAGTCTGCAAGTTGTCTGGCACTGAACCAGCACCGGGTGCCGCAGGAACCCAATTATTTCCAGCCGAATTGTAGGTAAGGACTTCACCGTCAAGTGGGCTAGAGACATTTACGTCAGTCAGATCGCCAAGCAATGACGGCACGGCTGGTATATCTGAAGTTAAAGCTACTGTTCCGCTGTTATCTGGGAACACGATGCTTCTGTCTGCTGTCAGTCCTGCAGTTGACTGTGTTGAATAAAAGCCACCTGATTCATGCTGGTAATACAGTGCCACTATTGTATCTGATACTGTGAGTTTATTGATGCCGTCAAATACAAGTGCTGAAGTACCTTGAAAGACACCAGCGTTATAGTACTGCAGTTGTCCTTCACCACCACCCGGAACTGTCACCGGGGCTGGTTGCCATGTCCAATCATCTCTTAAAAACTGTGTACCGTCAGGTGTTCCAGTGATAGTAGTCTTAGCCAAAGTTATAGTGCCGTTATCTACTGTCCATACGCTACCACTACCGCTAACAGTTATGTCGCCTTTGTCACCATCAGATATGCCACCGCCACCAGTACTAGCAGGGACTATAATCAATCGTCCTGAAAATGGGTCGTATTTTACGCTCATGGTGTTGTGTACTCAACTGTATTTATGTCTGCTTTGGTTGCGTCAGTGTAGGTGACAACTGTAGTCAGAACTGTTGTACCACCTGAACCGCCAAGTTTATGCACAAATGTCTCTACAGTTGCCGAAGTCTGCTGGACATCTACAAAGTCAAAATCAACACCGGGCTGTAATGCCTGATTAGTCACGATAGTCGTTGTCATTAAACGGCCAGAGTCAATGACTACTTTTGCCGGGGTAGTTAGGTCCTGTAGGTCTACCCCAAGAAGTGTAGTTACCCTGTTATTGTCTCGTTTTGCATCAGCCATATTTGTCCCCTATTAAAAACACACGACAGTAATTGCCGTGTGAGCTATGAGGTAATTATACCATGTTTGACTTCTCTGTTGAATACAGCTTTGCGTCTATCGAGGTCTGCCTTCTCTGAAGCAAGCCGTTCCTCACTAGTAAATAGCTTTGACTCGCGTTGACTTAAATCAACTTCTTTGGCACGTAATGATTCTTTCACCTCTAGCATCCGGTTCGATTCTTTCAACGTGTACTCAGCTAATTGCTCGGCCTTGGTCCGTAGTTCCTCTGAAGCCTGTTCAGCACGGAGTACTTCAGTTTCACGGGCATCTATGTCTTTTTCACGGGCATCCAGCTTAGCACTGGCTTCTCGGTTTATTTCAATGAGTCCTAAGTTGTCAGTTACAAGTTGTTCAATCTTTCGGGCTTTGTCTGCAAGTTCAGTTGCCTTCACCCCTAGTGACTCAGATTGTGCGACATTGACTTTTTCTTTATGAGCTACATCATTCTCACGTCTGACTACATCGTCTAGCCTAGTCTGCAGAGATTGTTCTGCAGTGGCTATTTCAGCCATACGTTTGTCTGCATCAGTCGTTACTCGCTCCACATACTCATCAGCTTCACGCTTCGTAGTGGTTGCAAGGTCCTCGGCATCTTTTTTCAACACCTGTGCATCATGGTGAATACTCTCAAGAGAAGATTGAGCACTCACAATCAAACGATTGTTATGCTCAACCTCTTTCCTGAGTACTACGTTCTGCTGTTCTAACTTTGGGTTTTCCGCTGTTAAACGCTTGTAGTTTTCTTCAAGTGCATCGACTTCTTCTCGAAGTTCTTGCCATTTAGACATTCTATTCCTCGATTGTCGTGTTGTTTGAAGGTAATGAACTCTCAGCAATGCTGGCTATAGGAGGTGCAATTATCGTGCTTGTTGGTGCTACTCGACTAGGAAATGCTGGTGCATCTACTGTGACTTGCTCGCTCTTGCTATCTTCCTCAACCGCATCATCTGGTGCCGTTAAGTCAACTTCGCCTCTATCGACTGGCTGTGCAGACAATGGTGCTTCTTTGATACGGATAATGATTTCTTCCTCCCACTTAGCACGTACACCAGCTTCCCACTGTGAATATACGTCTTTAGGGTCGCCTTGAATCAACTCATCAACAAGTGCCTTAACGCCTAGCGTTGCAACTGCACCACCGGGTAACTCACTTGTTTTACCAGCACGCATACGGTACTGATACGGGTTGTTAAACTCATCTGCTACGTTGAACACAATGTCGTGCTCGAGTGGGTTGTGTACCCATACAGTTGACTGAGGATGAAAGTGTCGCCACTTTGGTTGGAACCCATCATCACGCTTAGGTTGATTAGGATTCATTCGAAGTGTCCTCGTCTGTCTCGGTATTTAGTGAGTCTGCTTCGTCTTGCTTCTGCTCGTCAGTACCACCATCGTCAGCATCAGTAGTATCTTCTGCATCTGGTTCGGTAGTTGCTGGTGCATCAGTAGCCTCAACATCACCTTCTGCTAGTTCATCTGAACCGGTGTTAGTTTCAGCATCGTCAGTAGGCTCGTCTACAATGCCGAGTTCCAACTTCTTTTCAGCCAAGCGTTTCTGTGCTTGCTCGAGATTACCGTTAGCTCTTGCTACTTCTTTTTCTGCTTCTTGCACTCCGGCAATAAAAGCGTTGATATTAGTGTCAGACATATTAGGCCTCCGTTTATTTGATAATTAAATTATAGCATAACCCTGAAAGAACAAAGAACCCCTTGCGGAGTTCTGTTGTTCTCATTTCCAGTCGTGGTAACTAAGCTAGAGCACCACTGGATGAACCAATTATAGCATAAACAAAAAGCCCTGCCGAAGCAGGGCTTAATGTTAGTTATATGTACCTTACGCGGATACTGCTTTGATAACTGCAAAGTTAATGACGATAGCACCTGTCTCGGCTGTACCAGCCGCTACGTTACCGTTATGGACTGCGATCTGGAATGAACCAGCGGCTACACCCGTAACGTCGACTAGCGTACCACCACCGTTAGAACCTGAGCGTTGCGATAGAACGACTACATCACCTATTGCTACCTTATCGTTGGTAACGGTGAACTTAGCTGTTCCTTCGGCCGCAAGGCTAGTTGTGTCAGTCGTAATTGCACCGCAAAGTGCATTTATTGTGACACCAGTGGTTCGGTTCGTCAGTTGTGTAACTGTTGAACCGGCACCATCACCATATCCCAAAGGAAGTTTGGTGCGAATACCACCAACTTGGCGTAAGCCTCGTAGGAAAGTTTCAACTAATATCATTGTGACCTCTACTTATCTATGGTTAGGTTAATTAGCCTGTACTCAGTATCGACTGTTGCTTCAGGGGCAATACCGATTCTTGACGTCACCGTTGCGGCAACTTCAATCTCGACTGCACCGTTGACTGCATCAGATGCGATAGCACCAGCACCCTTGGTGATGATACCATCAGACAAGACTGCACAGTCACCACCGGTCTGCAACCAGCCGTAGTAAGCGTTTGTGATACTTACGTTAGGCACACCAGTTGGACGATGAGCGACTGCCCCCGGTGAAATGACTACTCCACTCCAAGGGTTTGCGATTAGTGATGCTTCACTGACTGAAACTGTCAAACCGACTTTGATAGGTTCATCAAGGTTCACCTCTAGTGCAAGACTTCCTGCATTAGCAGCGTGACCAGCGATGAGGTAGCTAATACCTTTACCAGTTGCATCGTTAATTACGAACTGACCATCAGCGTACTGGTCGGCTGTTGCCGCAGTAGCACCTAGGTTAATAGACACTTTACTTGCACCGGCCGACACAGTTGCGGCAATAGTTCTGTTCAAGTGGTTAGCAACCGAAGCCGCCGCCACTGTCAACTTACCCGGGTCAAGAGTAACACCACCAGCTAATGCGTAGCGGTATTTGCGACCGTCAACTGTCTCGTCTAGGACACCGAATCGCTCCTGCTTGACCGAACTAATATCTCGAAAACCTTGTGCTCTTACTTTAGATACACCCATTGTTAGCTCCTTCCTTAAACCGTTGTTATAGCGGAGTACTTACCGTGACGGCGAGTCTGACCACTGATTAAGTTACCAAGCATTATGAACTGACCGATTTGAGCGTACTGGTTGTAAGGCTTGTCGAATCCTGACCATTGAATTGGGTACACTTGATTGTACTCAGATGCAACGCCGTCAACTTGAACCTTAGGAACTTTGTACTGTGTCAAACCAACACCCTTGAGGTTGTACCAGTGTAGGTAGTCCTCGTTGATGAAGAACATCGCACCGCTATCTGCCTTTTCGTCAGCAACGATAGGGATACCACGCCAGTACAATGCTTCAAAGCCTTGATGTCCTTTAAGACTGTCTTGGTCCTTGTATGCAACACCCGGCTTGCTATAGGTCGTGATTTGTACACGGCTTAGAGCATCGTAGTTACTGGTGATGTTCGGTTGGTAAAGACTCTCGAGTAGGTCAAAGACTGTTTCTGTAGTCACGACAATCGAAGGTCGTTGTCTACGTGAACCAGCGGCACTTGCACCACGCATAACAGTTGCCATACCTGTGAAGGTAACTGCACCACCTGAAGCGGCCAAAAGCGTACTGTTAAGTTGTGTATAGCTTGTACGTGTCAAACCAGCATACGTGCTAGTGTTTGTACCATCGTCAACTATTGCCCCAAGGCCTAGGAATGAGTTACCGGTACCTGTTCCATAGAACTGGTCCCCGATGGAATCCATAGCGGCGTTCTGAGCTTCTTGTAGTGTTACGTACATAAGGTCAAGAACTTCACCGTCAGTCTTGTTAAGACTTGCTTCGCCACCACCGATAGACACGTTCTGATAGAACTGTGCATGACTGAATGTTTGACGAACTCTTGTATCTTGTAGTGCAGTGTCAAAATCACCTACACCATCGAATGACCCACCGGAAGTAGGTTTTGCAAACTGCAACGGAACCATCATTTGACGGCCTGACCACTGCTTCTGCTCACGCATAAAAGTACGTGATGTGAACACGTTAGAGTTGAGTATGCCATCGATTGACGCTGGAACATACGCTTCTTCCGTGATTGAGATTACCCTGTTAGATAATGCCATATCTGTTACTCCTTGTTAAATAAATAGAAAAACCCGAACTTATCTTACGAACCGTTCGGGTTACTTACTTAACAGTAAAGCATACTGAAAGACATATTGCAATAGCTAGTTGAGTCCAGAGTATTTAGCATGAACTGCATCGAGACTTGTTCCTGCTGGCAATGGTTCTGTCTCTTTCTTGGTTCCAGATGGCGTTCCACCACCTCCACCCATGACCATGCTACCCCTTTTCTTAGTAGCCTCAGCCTTAGCTTTATTTGCTTTAGCCTTGGCCTCTTGCTCACGATCGAACTTCATAGCTTTGTTAGCGGCCGCAAATGAGTCAATAACAACACCATCACTTAGGTTCTTAGCGATGTAGGCGTAAGTGTCGCCCACTTCTGCTTCGCGTTCTTTTTCATCAGTTGGCAAAACACCGCCCTTAGTAAGCACTTCAATCTCTTTGTCCCATCGCTGAGTTACTTCATCAATCTCGGCTTGTTGAGTCTCGGCATCTTTACGGGCACGCTGTTCTTCAGCGACTCTAGCATCTGACTGAGCTTTTACAGCCATCTGCGAGTTGAATACGCCAAAAGCCTTATAGCTTTCTGGTTCAAAATCATCCGGCAACTCATCCATGTTATTGAAGTAGTACTGGTTGCCTTCACTATCTTTTATCCCGATTTTCCCATTACCATTCTTCGTGATGTCTGTGTCTAATACAGGTTCTACTACGGGTGCAGGTGTCTCAACTTTTGGCTGTGGTGCTTCAACGGTAGGTGCAACTTCAGGCGGTACTGTTGTCGTATCATCGCCTTCTTCACCCTCACCGGCTTCGTCATTATCAGGCTTTCCGGCATCGTTGCCAGAATCATCTTGCTCATTCTCTGGTGTAACTGAATCATCGTCTTTGCTTTCATCTTCTTCGTTGGCATGTGCCGTTTCCGCCTCCAGCTCATTTACAGTTTGTTCATGAACACGGTCAAGGTCGACCGGTGGGTTTTCCTCAATCTTATCGTTATCTTCTAATACTGGCATATTTGGACCTCCGTTTAACTATCTTCTATGAATTATAGCATAGATTGCCATTATGCTTGAGGTAGTTTAGCCGCTTGAGCCACACTTGCCTGTGGTGGGACTGCACCCTTTTCAGGTTTAGGTTGGTTCATAGCTTGGCCTTTTGTCGGTGGTTGGTTGCCCTGAACTGTACTTGGCTGTCCACCGCCATCAATCATGCGGTCTTGTTGTGCATTTTCTGCTGACTTCTGGTTGGCAAGCTCTTGCTCCTGAGGACTTGGTAACTGTGTCTCTAGCAATGCCAGTGTTGCTTGAGCTATTCGCTGACATTCAAGTAAGTGTTGGGTATAGAGTCCAGCCACTTCAGGTTTACCGGCTATGGCCTTTTGGTAGTCTGCTGTGGTCATGTACTTGTTGAAGAAACTTAGGTACTGTTCGTTTATATCATCACGTGGGATAGGTAGTTGGCCAGAGTTCAATACCTGAATATCCATGAGTGCATTACGATCGAACTCGTCTGAAGCGGCCATACCAGCAAATTGCATAGGGTTTGTCTTGTAGGCCATAAGTCGCTCAAGCATCTTCTTAGGACTTGGCATTGGTGCACCAGAACCTACTTCATACAGCGTCAATGGGTCAATCATACCGAACTTAGCGAGGTTGGTAGCAAACACTTGCTGTGCCTCTTTGTTCATTGGCATGGTCGAACCAGCGTCAACAGTGATGTCGATACCATCTTCAACCAAGTCATTCTTCATGCGAACAAAATCAAACTGTCCATCTTCACCAGCTACCTTGAACCAGTGTTCTTCGGTATAATAGACTTTGAACATCTGTGCAAGGTAACGGTAGTACTTAACTGCCATACGCTCAACTGCACGACTAATATCGTCCATGCGTGTGTAGTCTTGCTGTACTTGAATCTGGTCTTGCCCAAGCGTCTTGTTGCCGGACTGTCGGCCTCTACTAATATCGTGAGTACCAAAGATATCATCAATCTGCTGTGCTGAATACAATTTATCTTCAATGACATAAGCAGGAAGTGGTGGTGGTGCGACTCTAGCAACGGCGGCACGAACATCACCCTTAACTCCTATACGTTCATCTGGTGAACCTGTGAGCTTAGCAATGTCTGACTTAGTTATCATTATAGTGTTGAATACTAGGCCGGAACCAGCTTGGTCAGCGTTCTCCATAATCTGAAAACCACGTCTGTTGTGTATCTTCTGCATTGACTCTGACTGCTCAACCATTGAGGTAACGTCTACGTAGCTACTACCATCGTTAAGGTAGTTGATAGGGATAAATGGTGGCTCAGGAGTATCAAGTATGTTAGAGACTGCACCTTCCTCAGTTTCGCCCTCATCGTCATAGTTCCAGTTTGGGTTACGCATCTTACCTAGAACGGTGGTGAAAGTATCGTCAACCCACATCAAGCCACCCTTATACTCAAGGTCCTCGTAGTATCTAAACCATACTTCATAAATGGTCTGCTTCTTGGCAAGCTGTGACTTGTAGGCAACTAGCTCACCCTTCTTGTTCCGGCGTTGCACACCAGCTAACTCGAGTATCTTCTGCTCGCTATCAGGGAACAACGAGATAAGTTCTTCAAACGTCTTATTCTTGATACGCTGTGCAATGAATCGAGGGACTTCACCATACTTAGCGTCTTGGTCGATAATCAGGTCCTCAGGCATAACCAGTTCAGGGACAATCTCACCATACTTACCGACTGATGGGTCAAACCTTAGCTTGAGATATCCAGCACGTTTAAGCAATAGGTTGCGTGTACAGATACGGAACAGGTCATTTGTTCTGAACTTGTCTGAGTGAGCATAGAGTCCAGTTTGTACATCCTTAGCAAGCTGTGTTGATGTTGGGCTATCATGACCCGGACTGACTGAAGGCTGAGCGATACGTGCATTGACCACTGAACAGATGGTTTCAACTGAAATGAATATGCGTGGGTTCTGGTATAAGTTTTCTTCTTGGAAGTCATACACTTCAGTGTTCTGATAGTGCTTAGGTAGCCACAAGTTCATGTTGTTTTCACGGACTGAACGTAGCTTAAATGTCTCGTTCCAGTAGACTTCAGATTCTTCGAGTGGTTTCTGTATAAAAGTTAGGAGGTCTTTATCCTCCATAGCTAAATCGAAGATGGCACCGCTGTCACTATTTGTCTCTTGGTCTGTGTAAGTATTCAAGGCAATAACTCCTAATTGATATTACTGCCGTTTGAGCGTTAATTGCATTATACCATGCTCCAACTACTATTGCACCTCTGTTTTGTTTCGGCTAGTTTCTAGCGATAGGGTTTATCAGTAGTCGATATTGTTGACCGCATAGCTTACATTTTATGTTGACGGCTATACCAAAATCTTCAACTGGTACGGGTGTACTGATGGCTAAGTCAATCCTGCCTTTGATGTCCATGATTGTACGCTTGCACCATATACAACTGAGCTTTTCCATCTCACTCGCTCCACCATCGTCAAGTACGTAGAAACTTATGGGTGGTGTGCTGTGGTGGTCCTTATAGGGTTTAGTCTCGTATCGGTCACTCATAATTCTATTGTATCCTCTTTCGTTTATTCTTTGCTATAGATTTTTCAACCAGTGTCTCAAAGTCCATGTGTAACCCTTCCTCAACAGGGATAGTACCATCAGCACGGACTCCGGGTGCTGAAGGCTTTAATTGTTTATCTGCACGACTAACGCCGCCTGTCTCTCCACTAACTAATATCTGTGAAACGCCAACACGCCAGTAAGCAAGTGCATGAGCCCAGTGGTCTGGCTTACCTTCCTTAGTCTCCCATCTTGCTCGGTCAATGCCTTTGGTATCCTTCTCAACAATGCGGTAGGTATTACCAACGTGATAGACTAGCCCCTTACCATCTTGACCTTGCAACTGCTTGAAGGACTGGTAGAATCGTATCTTTTGATTAGCAACCTCACCGGCCAGCATGTCGAACAGTTTGGTTCTATCAGACTCGAGTACCCCAAAGTCTGCACTCTCCTTCTTGTTGGTCGTGTCCATGTTCTTAGTGTCATGTCGGTAGTAGTGAACAAACACACGACCAACAAGAAGG
>Ga0208916_10000090_pt1 | contig 40174 bp, 57 predicted proteins | sample DEB19_08_DNA_5_FD_184523 | JGI IMG/M metagenome (GOLD analysis project Ga0208916, IMG submission 184523) | Aqueous microbial communities from the Delaware River and Bay under freshwater to marine salinity gradient to study organic matter... | ecosystem: Environmental > Aquatic > Marine >... | reverse complement strand
CCTTAACGTCTGCAAGCCGCTTCTCTTGTGCTGCGATTGCTTCAGCGGCAAGCTGTGCTACCCTCGCTGTATCTTTATAGCTCTTCTGGCTCTCCTGTGACGACTGACGGGCCGATCTGCTTACCGCTTGCCCTGTCTGCTGCGCAGCCTCACGGATACGCTGGAACCCCTGTAGTACGCCCTTGTCGTTGACTGATATATCCGAAAACAGCGTCCCCATCGCACGCTTGACTTGGTCAAGTTGCGCTCGGAACGCTGCTTGGTTGACGGCGAACTGAATCCCGACACGAACGTTTGATGCCATTGTACGGTAGGGCTATCGGGGTTGGTAAGGCTCTCTAAGCGTCATCGGATCTTCATCCGTTCTTCAAGCTCTCGGTATCGGTCATATGCCTTGCGCTCTGCACCTCGCAAGCACACGAAGAGCGCAAGCACATCATACGGGACATCCAGACCTTTCGCGAACTCGGTCAGCGTCGCACCCTCTTGGCGGCTGGGTGTAATCGCCAGCAACAGGTCGAGATAACCGCGAAACTCGGGTGGGATGAACAGGCTATACTCCACCCCGTCACCATCTTCGCTACTCTCTACTTCAGTCGCTTCCGGGTCGAGGAGGCTTTTGTCCGTCTCGTCACCGGAGTACTCTCGGAACGATCTGCTGATTGCTGCTGCGCGAGAGTACTGAGCATCTCGCTCTCTATGAAAAAAGAGTTGATAGCTGTCACCTCCTCTGGGGATGCTATCTCCAAACCGTCTGCCACACTCGGAGAGCCGTCACATGGGGTGAGTAGCGCACTGCAACTCGTCTCCAGATCAACCATCGTGCTACGTCCCATCTCTTCCATCTCAGCCATCCATTGCGCAAGCCGAGTGATAGTCGCTGGTGATCCCTTGACACTTGGGTTATAGTCAGGGTTCGGCACGGCAGTGCTGTGACGCTCCCCAGGGTTGTGCTTGCGAAAGAGCTTGATAAGCTCCTCTTGGATGCGTGCAAAGACTCCCACGCCGACCCTCTCGGGAGCGGTGTAGGGATAACCGCCGAGAGTAAAGACTCGGCGGAACGGAGGTGCGGTTGTGTCCATGTAACGGTGTCTCGTTTGGCTTAAAAAGGAGGGGCCGTTACCTGTACTGGCCCCTCCTGTGTTCTATCATGCGTACCCGATCAGTGCTGCGGTCAAGGCGTTTGCAGCCCACGTCAGCGAATCAGGTGATGCGTCGTCAATGTTGTAGGGAATGTTCCCACGGAGCGAGAGCTTCTGAAACGTCTTGTCGTCACCAAAGGTTGGCGTTGCCGACAGCGATAAAGCCCCCGTGGAGAAGGTGAACGTCTCGTCGCATCGCGTTGTGATGACGATGGTCTTGTCTTCACGTGATGCTTCTAACGCAGCTTGTAGCTCTGTTGCGAACGTCTGCAACGCGGTCACCTCAATCTCCACATCCATGAAGCAGGTGAGTGGACGGTTCTGATGGTCGCGATCACGTGAGGTGAACTTCAGCGTCATCTTCGGCTCCTTGAAGATACCGATGCCGTAGGAAGTCCCTCCGACCGTGATCTTGTGGATGCCGCTACGCTTGTAGCCCGCGCGGTCATACGTCATGGCAGTGAGGCCAAGCGAGGTTCCGCTTGCTCCGCCCGTGTGCGCTGCCGTGCTGTTGGTCAGTATCCACTCATACTCCGTATCCGATAAAAGCCCTTCCCATGTGGCTTTGAGGTTGCGGTCTTTGTCGTCAATGGAAAGCACCATCTCCATCCCAACAAGCGACGATCCTGTTGGCGTGGTGAACGTTGCCGAGGCCTCGGTGTTGTCAACAACGTTGACGTACATCCCGTTCTGCAATCGGAACCGAAGCTGGTGATGGACGCGGCTCAGCGAGTAGAAGTTCTTGAGGTAGGCCATACTGGTTTGGTACAGCTCGGCCTCGAGCTTGAAGTCCACTCCATCGAGTATGTCGCGCCCTGCCATGTCCTGCACAACTCGAGGGGTGAAGGACACAACCGCGTTCTTGCGTAGCCCGAGTTTTCCGGCTTCTGTTGGTGCGTTGAACGGGAAGCCCTTGTTCGCGTAGTAGATCGGGTTCTCTCGCGGCACGGTGTAGTGCTGCGGGTTGTTCCCTCCAAAGTTCGTTGGCATAGAATAATCTCCTTTCGATGTTGGGTTGCTATGCTGGGTTACTCAATATCCTTGTTCTGACTGTAGATTCTAAGGCCGATCCTGACCACGTACCACGGCGGGAGTATCTGGTCGTAGCCCGTCACTTTCCGCAGTGCTTGGGTCTGCACCACCTCCACCACTTGCGAGGGAAAGTTCCAGGTCTGACACCCACCGTCATCCCACTGCGTGTCGCTACGTATCGCTCCCGGCATGAGGCCATCCTGCCCCGTGGCTCCACTGATCGGCTCTTGGAGCTTTGATAGTATCGTCCGCACAAAGTTCTCGATCTGTTCCTCACAGGTTCCGTCTTCGTTGAAGTCGTAGAAGTACAGTAGCAGATCAACGTCTTGGAAGATGTCAGTCACCACAAACTGCTCGTTCTCTGCGATACGTTCGGAGCGGTCGCGCCACACGCGGCACATCGGAACCTCAGTGCGCTGCGGTGAGCCTTGAGGAATGGCGAGTCCTGCACGCACAGAGCGAAACAGCCTTTTGCCGTCCTCATCTTCAGCAAGGGTGATCTGTGCCATCAGTGCCCGCACCGCAACGTTCAGCGGCGAATCAGGAAGCGATAGGTTTGCGAAGTCTGCATAGTTCGGCACTACTCATCACCCTCCCTATCTCCACCTAACGCGGTGGCGAGAGACTCCTTCACTTGCTCAGTAGATAGGCTCGCAGGAAACTCGTCTTGGTTCGGTGCCAACCGCCACAAACTCACGTTCTGGTTCAGCCACCGAACCAGGATCAACCCTGCACGGCGCATTGCTCTCGTTATCCCTTGTACGGTGTAGATCGTCACGTGACCGATGCCAGTATCTACATACTCCCAGTCCATCAGGTCGCTTACGCTCTGATTGTCTCGGTAGGATGACTCTACCATCAGGATGCTACACTCACTCATCAACGCAGCGATAGCCGTTAGAGAGCTATCCGGTCGCGAGAGATGTTCAACAACCTCAACCATCAGAACCCCGTCAAACACCCCCGTTGGTAGTGCCGCAAACGCAGGGTTGTTGGGGTCATATCCTTCGGCCTCTATCCCTTGCTTACGGGCGTAGTCCACAAACTGACCGCTACCACATCCGTAGTCGAGTAGTCGTAGGGATGCACCGCCTCGCAGTGCCTCTGTGAAACGCAGGAGCCTTGTGCTGTGTGCGCCTGGGATGTTGCGTTCTTCTGCGCCGCTCCCACCTACAACCTGTGGTGGCGTGGCATCGGTGAAGATACTGTAGCACTCCTCACACTCATGCCATGTCACCCCACCCTTGACTAACGCCTTTGAGATATGCGCACTGTCGCACGCTGGACACCGTAGCTGTATCTGCTTCTTTGTCATGACTATGCTGAACGGTCTAACGCCCTTGTTATCTGGTGCTCGATTGCCTCGACCGTATCCCCACCAACACCCATGAACCCGTACCGCTCATGTAGCCCCTCGGCTTGTAGTTGATGCTCGCTTCCAAACGTCACCGTATCCCCAACCCGCTCCAGTGATCGCATCATGGCATCGGTGAAATGGAGATCAACGTGGTCGGTCTGTAGTCCGGCCTTCTCCCGCTTCTGCTTGTGCCGACTGATGTATCCGCCGAAGTAACTCCCATCGGGGCCAACACCCCTTCGGGACTTGCCATCTATCGCACTGATGGTCTCTGATGCTGCGATGTCCAGAGCCTCGCGATCGGCAAACGCGGCGATGCGCCGCAACACGACCTCGAGTTCCTGCGTGTCTGCGTGTGCCGTGATTAGGCTATCCACGACGTTGCCCTCCGTAATCGTGTGCGCTCATACTCGCTCACCGTACCGTTGCCGCTAACATCTATCTGCAACCGCGTCACATCCTCTTGGAGCCATTCATCGTAGTAACACTTCCATCGCTTCGCCAGTGATCCAACCATCTCCATGTTGCGGTCAAACGCTGCGTTGTCTCGCATCGCTCCATCTTCCAGACAGAGCCATATCGTAGCCGCTACCGATGCACGCTTCAGCACGCTGGCGTTGGTGATCTTGTCCACCAAGTCCTCTGCTACAAACGCCGTCCATGCTGGCGATGCCGTTGTGCCGCTATTGACGTAGAGCTGCCCGTTGTGGTAATCCACCAAGTACGCACCGTTTGGAGCTGCCCCCGCGAACGTCCCACTTACCCCGTCGGTTGGTGTGCCGCTGTTGTAGTAGGTGCGGGGCGGCATCCCCTGTTGGGAGAGGGTGTCAAAAAAGAATGGTACAGCAATCACCGATGCTGAAGACTGAACCGTACCCGCCCCCGATTGCTCGCTGAATCGCGCTGCTCGTATCCGGTCGTCATCCTGCTTGCTGGTGGCTTGCTCTATCCATCGCCCCACGGTATCGGCATAGACCTTCGTGAACAACTCTTGCAGCCGAGGCTTGATGAAGTCGCTTTTCACCAACGCGATCTTCCGCTCGATGAACAGCTTCTCCCCCCCTGCTTTAATCAGAGGGATACCCCAATCAGTGACGTACTTCTCAACGTCCGACAGGGTGCAGAGTGTCGTATCGTTCCACGTTGGCATCGCCTATCAACTCACTTGTTCTTCGATGTTTTTACGGCCTTCGTTGCAGGTGGCGCAGCAATAGCTTTGCCTTCGGCTCCCACCCCATCAGATTCTTCATAGACACCGCACGCAACCGCTTTCTCCAGTGATATGCGTTGCCCCTTGCTAAAGAGCAACATATGCACATCGGGGTGTGCCTCTGGGACAATCACCCCTTGTGCGGTCACGTAGATATGCTCTTTGACTGTGTACCAATCTTGTGTCATCGCAGACTCCTTCGTGATGGTTATCGGCATCGCTCTACACGTAGTAGTCCACGATCACAGCGTTGCCGTTCAGAGTGCTATTGAGCGTCACGGTGTTACTCGCGATCACGCTGCTACTAACGGCAACCGTTGGGTCTGTTCCCTCCTTTGTCCCGTTCAGGTATGCAGTAAGGATCGTGTTACGGCTTAGCCGTCGTGACAGCCCGAGCTTCGCGCCAGTCCCGATAGCTACGGTATCCCCCGACCCGTTGGTCTTTGCGGGGAAGTTGATGCTGGTCACGGTCTTGAACGCCTTGCTCCCAACGACCGTAGCTGTCCCGTTTAGTGCGATGGTTTCGGTGAGCGTTACGCCCTCGTAGTCTGTCCCAGTGATGACAACGTTTCCGGCGATCCCGCCGGCGTTGCCAGTGATGGTGAGGTTGCGCGGCACATCAGGGTTGGTGATGCTGGTGGTCACGTCTGCGGCTGTGGCTCCGAGCGTGTATGCAGCACGAACGGCTGCGGTAGCACCCACTGCTGGTGATCCAACGGCCTCTGAAAAAAGGCTGGCATGGGCCCCAGCGATTGGGCTTGAGTTCTCAATGATATTCCCAGGTGTCATAGCTCTTATCGGTTAGGGTTTGTAGTAGTGGCTGGGGTGTGGCCACCCCAGCCGTTACGTCATTGCTCACAGCCCTGTGATCTTGCAGAACGCAGCGGGGCGACGGATCACCAACGCAACCCGTGTCACAGCGCGAACAGCTTTCTGACCTTTGGTGAAGTCATCGTTGATCCACCCCACTTCCACCTTCACGCCTTGCCGATACGCAAATCGCGAGTAGAGAGCGAAGTCACCTACCAACGCAGTGCCTGCACCGATCGCGCTGGTTTGGACTACGTTCACACCCCAGATGGTGCGGTTGACATTCGGGGATGCAGGGTCGCCGTAGATAAACCGGCCCTCAGCATCTTTCACGATGATGATGTTCTGCCAGTCTGTCGGATTGAGAACGATCGCCGATGCCTCAGCCGACCCCGATGCAGAGCTACCGCCAGTGCTGACTTTCGTGAACGCCTTCATAATCGCAGTGAACACATCGTCCGCCCCTTTGGCCTGTGTGAGAACCCCAGACTTGTTCAGGATGCCAACCAAGTTTGGCGTGTTGCCGTCCCCGTTGAGTGCTTGATACTCGACGTTCAGTCGCACCATGAGGTCGAGGTTGTTGTTGAGTAGGGCAGCTACCTCGCCAACATCTTCCAGCTGGCGGTCGGTGACTGGTATCCACGTCCCAACGTCTTCGATCGGCACGGTGCGCTCTGTGTAGGCCAACGCCGATTCAGCAAGAGCAGCGCCTTCGGCACGGCTTGCGGCGGCGTTGGTGAACGTCGTCTCTTCGATGTATTTGATGGCGTTCTGATCGGTCGTGCTGCCGGGGATGATGTCGGTCAGTACGATACGACGATTGGCATACGGGACAACATCGCCGGTACGCTGCGAAAACGGCGGGAACCCTGCCGATGTAGTCATCAACGTCTTGGTGTCATACCCGTCAACATCAACGGACTGTCCTACGCCAAACCGCTTCAGCCCTTTCGCTTGCATGGTCTCCGCGAACGCATCCCCAAGCAGTTTCACCTGTGATGGCTGCGCCTCTCTGAGTGGCGTTGCGAGGCGACTCACTTCTTGGGTCATGCTGCTGTGATACGCGCTCAGAGCGTCGTAGTTGCTGGCTGCCTTGCGTGCGCCGTCGTACTGCGTGCGCAGGTCGCTAAGCTCCAACTCAAAGGCTTTGATCTTGTCGGTGTCGATACTGGCCTTGAAGATCGGCAGCCCGTTCTCGTCTTTCGTTCCCGTGTCGTGATCCTTGTAGTAGGCAAGGGTCTCTTCGGTCTTTACTGCGAGCTTCTTGCCAAGCTCTGCAACGTTCAGGGTGGTCTCAGACATCTCTCTACACTCCTCGTTGTTGGTCTTTTTGTGGTTATCTATCTTGGCTCTGTAGGGTCATGCTGTTGAGCATCTTGTTGTACCCTTGCCGTGCTTTTATCTGTACGTCGTCGGTAGCATACTCCTTCGGATCGCTCTCAACCTCTTTGCTCTCAACCTCTTTGCTCTCAACCTCTTTGCTCTCCTCTTCATCCCCCAGCATCGCTGTCAACCTGGCCACTATCTCTTGCGCGTAAGCGATGGCAGTCTTGATCGTGCTCTTGTTGCTGGCACTGAACGTGGCCCCGGCTTTGATCTCGACATCCGCTCCCCGTGCCACTGTATCCCCCAAGTCCTTCGCGCTCACCAACTGCGTAGCGGGGTTGCAGCCGATGAGTACTGGCGACCACTCGTAGAGCTTCATCTCCAGAAGGTCAACGCAACCCATCTCTTTGTTGACCACTTGCTTTGTGACCGAGTAGCCGATCGAGAACTCGTCAACAACCCCGAACTCGACATCCGAAAAGGCATCTCTCCCGCGCTGCGTGCCGAGGTTGAACTGCCCTTTGATGTACAGCCCGCCAAGCAGTCTGATCTCGTCAGGGAGTAGCGGGTCTCCTGGCAGTAGCTCACGCGCCTCGATGGTCTTTGCGATAGGCTGATCCCATTGGTGCATCCAAACCCCCTTCGGTGGCTTCTGGATAAGCGACTGCGTAAAGGCTCCAGGGAGGATGCGCTCACCTGCGGAATCCACATTGCCGAAGACACTCACAACGGCCTCTATGATCCCTTGTGGTTGATCTACAACCTTGACGCTGTACCCCTGAAAAGACTTGCGCTCTGGCGGCTGGTTCTGAATCTGCATTTAGTGTCTCCCGTTGGGTGATGGTTTCTGCGGAAGGACGAACGGGCTGGAAGCGATGGAGCCATCCGGCGTGACAACGGCGATAGGCGTATCAACCCCCTTTGCCCCTGCTTCGGCTTCGCCCCCTGCGACCTTTGGATAGTCGTACACGAACCCAGAGTCCTCCTCTTCTGCGGTCAGTCCAAGCCTCGTACGTGCTTCACTCTTGCGGATAATCCCAACCCTATACTCGTTTACTGTCCTCTTAGACAACTCATCTGCGTTCGCTTGTAGTGCTACGATCTTGGATAAGTCCGGCACTATCCTTGCACCCTTCGGATGCTTCGCTGGAATCAGCCCTTGCGATAGAGTATCGGCGATGAGTAGCCACAACGGAACCAGCACGCTCTGCACCCACTGCTGGCGGGCTTGCGCGTAGTTGCTGTAGGTAGCAGTATCCAGTCCTGCGCTCAGTCCCGCGACGATCGGGGGGATAGCGAAGCCCGCAGCGATACGGGTCTCTGGCACTTTTGAGAGTGCGTCAAGAGCAAGCTCTTGGAAGTCCAACCCGATACGCTGCACTGTCATGCCACCGCGCAGTACAGCTACTGAACCACGACCATCGCCGCCGAACCCTTGCCGCGCTGCTGCCTTGAACTGCCGTAGGTCGTCGTCATGTACATCGGCTCCAGCGGGGAAGCTGAAGACTGTCTGTGGGACTGCATCGTTCTTCAATAGAGCGTACTGATACCGTATCGCCTCGTTGATGGTGTCTATCTCGCGAGACAACGCAAGAATCGGGGCGAGGCCTTCCCACGGGGCTGCGGGGTTGACCGATGGCCACTTACAGTGTATGATGTCGTCAGGGCTTATCTGCCTGCCAACCTCAGCACCAATCGTGTAGATGAAATGATCTATCCACTGCGTGGGTGACGGGACTGGCTTGATGTTGTCTATGTGATAGGGGTACAGCGACACAACGCGCCCGTAGCTGTCCCGCACCTTGTGTAGATAGGCGTTGCCGCCTATCAGTAGGTAGATCACCAGCTGCTGCGCAAACTGCCGATAGTGCATATCGGGGTTTGGAGAGTCCAGCAACGATTGCACGGGGTCATCAGGCAGCGGGTTGCCATCGCGATCTACCACGTTCATCCGCGCCTCTGGGAAGGCAAAGGCATAGCTCGTGATGCACGCAAAGACTGCTGCGTTTGCTTGATACCCCTCACGCATCAGGCGATCAAAGATCGGGGCGATCCAGTTGACCTTTGCCCATGACGGGATAACCGGAAGCTCTATCCCCTTCAGAGCTATCCGCGCTGCCATCTTGCGTATGTACCGAGATAGAGTCATCTTTCGTTTGTCTTACAAGAAGCTGATCCCGTACTCTGTGCGCCTTGCTACGATCTGGGCAAACGCCCCGCTCGTCGCATCCACCTGGTCGTCGTGTCCCCCGTTGGGGAAAGCCGTCATCTCGTCCCGATAACCGTCCGTCCAGGGTGCATCTATCACTCGAACATTGCCCGCTGCGCACTGATCTGCGAAAGGGTCTGCACGGGTCTCTTTGTCGCCTCTCGGAGCCACCACCTCTACACGGTGGCCTGCCAGCTTTTTTACTATCGCATCGGTCACCTCAACAGCCAAGCCAACACCCCGCTCGATGTAGGTCTTGATCCTGTCACCATACCGCTCTCTGTCGCGGGATGCCGTCGCAAGGATATGCTCGTTTCGCTCGTTTGGCGACCACTGTCCATGCTGCACATCTACCACCCAGAACAGCCCGTCATCGCTGCGCGTCATCAGCACGCCTGCGGAGTAGTCAGCGCTTGCGCTCTTGCTCCCGCCCAAGTCCCAGAACCTCACCCAGCGATTCGTTCCAGATGGTGCTACTGACACTACTGGCAAACCCTCGTACTTGAAGAGATTTCCCTCGCGCATCTTCGGGTCTTGCTGATACACCGCCTGGAAGAGGAACGGGTTGAGCCGCTTGCGGTCTTCCAGTGTCTGGCGGCTGAACCGCTCCGGCCAGAGTGCATCACCGATCTGGCGTGGTGGGTGCTTCGCGTTTGGCTGTATCTGCCTCAGTAGCCGATGCTCTTCGTCGGGGTCTTCGCAGATGGCGGGAATCTTGACGACCTCCCACTCGCTTGCTTCTCGCTTTAACAGTCTGCCAGCAAGATCGTCAGCGTGCCAGCGAGTCATGATGATGAGCTTGCGCGTGCTGTCATGGGTGCGAGTGAGGAAGTCCGAGAAGTACCAGTTCCACACCATCTCCCGCACCGCCTTCGAGACTGCCTCGACATAGCCCTTAATCGGGTCATCAATCAGGCCGACATCGCTTGCCTTGCCAGTGATCCCGCCACCTACGCCAGCACACACATATCGGCCCCGCCGCCCAACAACCTCGAACTCGTCGTTGTTCCGTAGCCAAGAGCCAGACACCGTTCGGATGTTGCGTCCATTAAGCATCGTATCGGGGAACAGCCTGCGATACTCGGGGCTATCAATCGTCCGCTGTATCTCTCGGTTCATCCCTTGTATAAGGTCTGCTGCGTAGCTGGAGTGGACGACCTTTAGATCGGGGTTGTGGCCGAACATATAGGCGGGGAACCGCCTGCTTATTAGCTCTGACTTGCCGTGCTGCGGTGGGATGAAGACCATGAGGTTTTTCATCTCACCACGTCGCAACCGATCCAGCGTATGACAAAGAACTTCGTGGAACCACGCGGGGCGATACTCAGGGTTGACATAACGAACAAACGCCAGCATCCCCGTTCGCGCTTGTCTCCGCGTAACAAGCTCCATGGCTGCCGCTTTCTTGGTGACCTGCGGCGCGGCCTCTCTCAATAGCATAAAACGCCTGAATCACATCTTCAACCTTGATACTCGTCATGCACTCCGTTGGCTGCGATAGACTGCACGTGTTGCCTCGTCCAAAGCCTCGCGCCACATGGAAGTTGCATGGAAGTTGGCAGCTACTTGGCTTGCCACGGACTATCTGGAGAAGCCTTGCACTGCACTGCTGTCGCCTTATCCCCTCGATCACAACGCTTGCGCCTGTCGGCCCCATAAGTGCGACAGTTGGTCGGCCAAGAGCAACAGATAGCGCAAGCACCCCAGTATCTACCGACACCACAACGCTCGCGTTGCGTACCATCTCGATCAAGCCCCATACATCTTCCGCTACTTCAGATCCTTCGTCGGCCTTGCCAACACTGCGAACCCGCTTGTACCCGAAGCTGCTGCCAGCCTGACGAAGTGCGCTCAACAACTCGTACCTGTGCGGGTAGTCTCGCCGTTCGTTTGATGCTGTCAGCGCAACCAACACGTAAGCCCAGTGACCATAGCTTGGCGCACTTGGCAGACACAACGCTTTGCGATAGTCAAAGAGCGATCTCACGTCAAGAGCTACTCCGATAGCATCCGCAAACTGCGTCACACGATCCTTTGGCGATGCTCCACTTGTCTCCTCATCATGGTACAAGCACCACTGCGACAAAGCGAACACCTCACCGAACTCTTGGCGCGATTGCGCCACCATTCCGAACTGCTCGCCCCCATACGTCCGCACGTCCAGACCTATCGCTTGCCAGTATCGCGATCGCCACATTGGCACACGGAACGGGGCTGTGTAGATCGTGACCTTATAGCCATCCGCGATCTTCTGCGCGATCCCCGGCATACTGGCAACGTCATCACCGATGCCGTTCTCCCACATCAATAACGCGACCTTCTTGGGGTCTCCTACGCCTTGTGTGACGTGTCGCACGTGATGCCGCATTAACCCCTGTCCTCCGATGCTGCGATCGCCATCAACTCAGCATCACTAAGGTCTTGTACTGTCTGGTGCTGCACGGGGCCGCCGTTCGCCCCCGTCACCTCTAACCTCTGTAACCGACGGAACGCCGGGTGGTGCGCTTCCAGCAGCCTCTCCATAAGCCGATCACTGTACTCTCTGACAGACCCCACCTGCGCCCCGCCCTGAAACACTGGGCGGTCAACACCCTCGACAGCGCGTCGCCACGCTTCCTCCATCAGCGCGTCCGAAGCCTCGGAGATAGCCTGATCCCAACGGTCAGAGAAAGGCCCGTTCTCCGATCTACGCTTGTACGCCGTGGCTCTCTCTATCCCCGCTGCGGCGCACGCTTCGGTGACGTTCGCCCTTTTGGAGAGTATCCCCAAGAACGTCGCCTCCCAAACTCGAGGCCGGCGTAACGGCTCCCGCGCCTGTGTAGCGTCAACCTCTGTCAACTTGCGGCGTGGCATCATTCCCCCGTGACCATCAGTGCAGAGAGCTTGAAAACCTCTTGCATCACTTCTTCTCACTCCCTGTCGTTGCGTCCTTCGCGAACAGCCCGACCACAAAAAGCGCGACAGAGATGATCCCCGTCTGCACTTCCGGTGGTATCTCTACGATCCCAAGCGCCTGTATCACCGTGGCCAAACCAGCGATTATCGCTCCAGTCGTCGTCTTCCAGTTACCCATATTGAACCCTCTGATTGTCTGTAATAGGTCAATGATCTTTAACGCTGCCTGTATCTCGTCCCATAGGGATAGCTTCACCTCCCAATCACCGACAGGGTCACTCTTTATCTCGGTGAGTGACGGAAACGCTGGGGGTTGGGCTGGCGGGATCTGAATCGCTTCCGGCGGCCTAAGTGCAGCCTCTTCGATTGGAGTCCAGTATCTCTCGGGGTCGTGATTCATGTCAGTTCAGGTTGACTGCGTACAGCGCACCACTCTTGCCGATCCCTCCCCAGAGGTTGAGGTGGAGCAACCGTAGTCGCAACTCCGCACCTACCTCTACAGCGGATATGACGACGCTGAAAACGAACACGCCCCCAGTAGGAGATGATAAGCGATCAATCGCTTTGAGGGCATCTTCTCCCATACCGTACACCGCTTGCTCGACGATAGCCGCATAGAGCGATGTCACCATCAGCGACCCCAACCGAAGAGTACCGAGCAGATCACGATAGCATAGAACAGGAGCATCGCGATAACCGCCAGAAGGTTGATGAATCGCTCGGTGGTCATCACCACTCCCGCTTTGGCCCTGTGTCCAGATGGGTGAAGTTGGGGTAGCTCCCAAGTCCGCCCCTGTGTGGGCCGAAGATGCGCCCAGCACGGATGTCGGCCTGCACCTTCTGTGGGGCCAACCCATTCACAACGAAGTCAGCCGCTGTGCCTTTACAGTGCTGCGAGTGCTTCGCCCCGTTGATCCGTCGGTTATACTCCGGTGTCCGGTAGCCGCTATTGATCGTGACGGGCGCGTTGTAGTACTCCCTGACCTTATCCAGAAGCTCTACCGTCTCGGTAGAGATCAGAATCAGATCAGAGCCATCGCGGCACGCGAACTCCTTCACCTTGAAGTGCTTACCGATATGCTTATCGCCATCGGCAGCAAGAGAAAACGTCTGGACTGGCATTGCTGCCTCCGATATAGACTGTGTGTGGTGGCGAAACGATGGGGGCAAAAGAAAAGAGGATGGCGATCCGATGATGCCTTTTGCACCCCATCGAATCGCCTACACAATCATAACGTCTCGCAGTGGAGTAGTCAAGCCTTTTTTTCCTCTACCTCAATAAGCTGTGATAGATGCCTCTCCGCCGAGGTGCGATAGAGATGCCAGCCGCCACGGACACACTGCCAGACGGGTTCTTGGCGTGTGTCCCAACGGGCGATCTGATAGCCTAAAACCTCGGCGTTCACCCCCCATATCATAGCGCATAGGATATGGGATTGACTAACCGCAAGTATCAACCCACGCCCCTCCGATAGGGCGATCTTTGCACCGACAACACAGTCCGAAGGGATGGGTACGCTAGGAGCTTTGATCGAGCGATGACGCATTGTCAGAGATGGATGAGGGTGAGTGACTTGTCGTTGACCCTGATGCGTTGGTAGGTAGCCTATGCAAAAGACAGTCTCGATTCCGCAGTACTCCTTTCTTTCGCTATCCGTTTTGATGCGGTGTCAAAGTAGTTTGCGTCTATCTCGATGCCGATAAAGTCCCGCCCACACCGAACAGCTGCAACACCCGTAGTCCCCGATCCCATGCAGTTATCCAGCACAACATCACCCTCTGTGGTGTAGGTACGGATCAGATACTCCATGAGAGCCACGGGCTTTTGCGTTGGGTGTATGGTGTTAGTGTCGTGCGCAAACCCGAAGACGGATCGGGGGTAGCGGCTGCCATCGGCGGAACCGGACATCCCAGCGTTACCGAACTTTCGATAGTTATCCGACAGCCTGCCCGGTAGACACTGGCGTTCGCTTGAAGAGTGACCGAAACTCTTTTGTGGGTAGTATCTCGGCTTGCTCTTGCAAAAGAGTAGAACCGTCTCGTGCGATCTCAGTGGCCTATCATTCGCTTGCAAAAAGTTTGTTGCCTTGCTCTTCTCCCAGACCAGATCATATCGAAAAAGGTCTCTCGCAGCCATCACAAGATCGCTGGCAAACGGCTGGGTTGCTGTAAGCACTATCGCCCCGTTGGGCTTTATGGTGCGTCGGTATTCCTCCCATAGCGCGTCCATCGGGATCAAGACATCCCAGCTGTTTGCCGTGACCCCATAAGGTAAATCGGCAAGAATCATATCTACCGATCCGTTGGGTAGGCTTGGCATAATCTCCAAGCAATCCCCATGGTATAACTCCATGTATAGGTGTGCTTTATGTTAAAGGCGTATCCCATTCCCCACCTTGTGCGATAGGGAAAGGCTCAGAAACCTCACCGCTCTCTATCCCCCTAAGTAGCGTCTCGGTTAGCTTGTCCCAATCACCAACGATTATCGCCCATTCGCTGGACACCTCGGCCATCTTGTCTATGCTGGCGCGTAGCTCGGGAATCGCTTCTACCAGCAAATAGCAACGGCGGAAATCGGCCCAGTCTAACGGGTGCGAATACTCTGATTCAGGGAGGATATTCTTCCCCGTTAGCACTGACAGCATCGTCTTTGAGCTTACCCCTGTATAGCCCCATTCTAACCATATCTCGATCTTCTGATCCAGTGACATACTCGGTTGCGGTGTTGGGCGTATCCATGTCTTTGGACAGTACCGATGCTCCCACTCAAAGGAGCGGAGAAGGGCGGCCAGTCCGCCACATCTTGGCGAGATAGGCAGCCAACAGCTTCCATCTCGTCTATCAGCATCCGGTCGTCCGCGTCCAGCATATACGGCAGATAGTCTTCAATCCTTGGCTCTGGTGTCATGGCGTTTCTCCTGTGGTCATGTCGAAGGCGATTACGTTTTTGGTCATCAGTTTCACCAGCATCTCGCTATGAACCTCTTCAAACCAGACTGGCACCTCTATCGCTGTTTTTTTGGTCGCGAAGATTTCCTCACCCGCATACTCGTAGAGGCATAGATAACGCCCTTTCGCACGGACGACCGAGCCGATGACGTTATCCGGTGAGCCGCAGCTAACGCTGCTGTCATCCGTCTGCATGATGAGCAGCGGGTTGAGAGTGAGGGATACAGTGGCTTGCTCCATAGGCTCCCCGCACAACGCCAACCACGTTACATCCCATCGCTCGCGGAACCAGCCCTCAACCCACTCTCGTGCCTCATCGTAGCCGTCAAACTCCGCTTCCTCGTCGTCGTACTGGTCAGCGTGGTCGTAATACCGAACCAACGCGCTCCAGTTGCCGCCCTCACACATCTCCATCTCCGCGTGGCCCACGATCCTCTCACCAACGAGGACACGCAGCTTGTACGGCGGGCCGGTCGCTGGTATCTCGATAAACCGAACGTTAGGTTTCTGAAAAAAAGCACTCATAACTATTTCCCTGCGATTAGTTTTGCGGCATCCCGTGCGTGTTGGCTGCACGGCTTGGTGATACCTGTGGCGGCTCGCATCATGCTGCGATCCCCTGTTTGGTCATAATAGGGCTGGCTCTATGTACTGATTGACCAATGGCTCGATCTCTGATGCAGGGATCATCTCCCGGATTATAGCGGCGTGTTGAGCCGCTGTCGCTGTCCATGCCGATGCCCATGCCGCTGTCCATGCCGCTGTCCATGCCCGTGTCCCTGCCGCTGTCCATGCCGCTGCCGATGCCGATGCCCATGCCGCTCCCAACGCCGCTGCCCATGGCGCTGTCCATACCTCTGTCCATACCGCCCCCGTTGCCGCTTTCGCTGCCTGTGCCGCCCACGCTATCGCTTCCGCTCCCTCTCCCACTGTCCGCCCCGCTTTCGCTGCCACTTCTCGTGCTGCTGTCCATACCTCCGTCAGTCTATCCCCCGATGCCTCCCCGTTGACGTACCGCTCTGCTACTATCACCGCTTCCCTGCTACGCTCATCCTCCAGCAAGTCCCACACTGTCCGACCATCACTGAGTGTAGTCTCGCGTACAAATCGAACCGCTAATAGGCGTAGCGCGCGTTGGTCGTCATATCCTATCTCATATAGTGCGCGTATCATATACTCCCCGTTCTCTCCCCCCGCCCACCAATCGGCGAACGTCTCGTACTGACGTGCTTCTTTGATACCTGCGTCGCAAGCTGTCCCTGTAAACTTGTCACTCCAGTGTGTCATGCTCTTGCTCATGATTGATCCTGTTGTTAGTTCCCCTGATTTCGAGGGGGTTGGCGTTAACCCCAAAGGTTAACGACTCTCGTTACCCACCCCTTCTTTTGTCCCGTTGCTTCTTCCTCTCAGCAACTGCTCGATCTATCTCCTTGCTCCACACGCCCTCATCGCTTAGGTAGCCATCGAGGGCGAACTCAATCCCATCTATCGCGATCTTCCCGACGCGTGAACCTCGCTCAAACTCCACGCACTTGCTATCCTTTGCATACGTGCGCTTCCCTCCTAACTCGACCCTGATGGAGGATTCGTTTTTATCGGCGATGATGGTGACCACAAGGTCATCGTCGGTGTTGTCGCCGTGGAATATCTCCTGCATCGCCACCTTGAGAAAAGCCACGCAATCGGTGGCATCGGATACGGCCTGCTTCTCGTTCATCTCTGGCTTGTTTGTGATGTATCTCTCCCAATATCCCCGAACCTCTTCGGCGGGGATCAACTCCCTGCAAGAGTGCGTCTATCGTCCAGTTAAAAGCGTTCATCTCCCACCCCTCCCTGCGATGAGCTTGGCGGCGTCGCGTGCGTGTTGGCTGCACGGCTTGGTGATACCTGTGGCGGCTCGCATCATAGCGGGTGTCCACTTGGCCGTTGTCGGGCGCACCATCATGGGGCTGATCCCCAGCGTCTTGCAGTGCTGCTCCAGTAGGTCGGTGTCGCGCTTGACACTCCCAACGTTCTGGGCGATTCGCTGCATCGCTTGACGTGATACACCCCGATCAAAAACGGGGCGATTCATCCGTGCATCCTCAACCCATATCTTGACCCGTGCCGCCCCATGTCCTTGTACGATCTTGGTGAGTAACGCCATCGTATCCAGCAAGCCCTTTGTCGCTACTTGCATCGCGCTGCGCCCCACCTTCCATGCTATCCCGCATCTCGTCCCGGGGTCTATCCCTATCAGTACGCGCTCCGGTTCGGGGCGGTCGCCCTTCTTCCCGTTCCGTTCTCTTCTATCTCGCAGTGGTTCAAGTGCTATAAGCATATTTGGGTTCTTCATCTACTTTTTGAACTGTTAAGTAATCCTTAATGGTTGTGTGTTAGTGTAGGTTAAAAAGCGCACCTTGTGCGCCGATCTCAATATCTGGATACATCGTATCGGTAGGGCATGCCGATACGCTCGCAATCATTGGCTCTGGTGCTGTCGGCGGAACCTCTTCTCGGAATCGCTTGGCCAACGGGCTTTCCCGTAGATGAGCCATCGCCGTGGTAAACCGCAAGCCCCAGCCGTTCAGGCCGAACAGCATCATGTTGATCTGTGCCATCCGTGTGCAATCCAGCGAGATGTCTTGGCCGTAAAAAAGCACAAGCCCCATTGCCACCATCCATGTCGGGAACTCTGATGCTGCGGCCAGTAGCATCCCACCACTACCGACACAAGGGTCATGGACGCACACAGGATCGTAGTGATCCATCACCTTCGGTAGCATATGCTTTGCCACATACTCACCGATCTCCGGTGTGATCCAGCCCGTCCGCTCTCCCATCATCATCGCGTGCATCGGATCGTGCTGCAACGCTCGCTCCATCCGTTGATATACCAACGCAGGGGCATCCGCCATTATCGTCTTTGCGATCGTCACGCACATCTCCCACGGGGTAAAAAACTGGCCAGCACTGATACTTGGGTTGCCTACCTCCATGTAGAGCGGGCCAAGTAGATCGTAGATTTCGGGCGGCTCACTCCCAATCGGGGCCGCAGTCTCAAGTAGTAGGGAGTAGGCATCGCAAAGGTGCTGGAAATCATCTGCGTACTTGCCCTGTATCCACTGCCAATCTTCAGCGATCTCTGGCGGGTCTTGCGCGATCTCCCCTGTGTCATGGAGCGATTGAGCGTGGACTGGCATCATCCGTAGCGATGCTTCCGTAATGAAGAGCCAATCGCTCCAAACGTCACTCAGACGAAGCCCCCTGCCGTCTGCCGCTTCCTGCAACGCTTTGGCAATAGCCATCATCTGGGCTCTGCGTCGTTTGGTCATAGCTCTCTATCCCTCCCAGTAAGGTCGCCATCCCACTGCCAGAATCCCTTGCGTGGTGATGGTGGTGATGGTTGGTGTCATGCTTTCAACTCCCCCATTACACCACGACGTACACGGTCGTCCACACGCTCGCGTTGGGCCTCTAGGGCCATCTCAAGCCCTGCACGCAACTTGTGATACGTTGGGTGTGGGAACGCTCGCTCCAGCTTCCTGTGGCGGTCAAGTAATACGAGTAGCAACTGCTCGGAAAGCCATCCTTCTTCCGGCTCCCCATCCGCATTCTTGTAGGCAAACACGAGCTCGCTGTAGGTATCTGTGTAAACGGGCTTGCCCTGCTGGAATGCCAAGTAGTTGCGTAAGGTGTAGCAGTGCGCTCCGTCGTAGCGATCCTCAGTATCCACCCATACCGATGCCTCGTCCGATGGATAGACCGCGCCAACAACTTCAATTTTCATCTGTTCCTCCTTAGCATGCCAACGCTCCTGTTGGCATCGTTTTCGATACTCCGATAGCCTCTGCTCTAAGCTGCCCCAAGCATCTGCCTCGGTGAGATGAATACTCCTGCCGAGGCACCTCACCTCCTCTGGCTCCACCAGTAAATCCTTGCAGAACCGCAGCGTGTAGATGCCGTTGCGATGATCCACGGCCAGCACCTCAGCCTTGCACGGCATGTTATAATCCAGGTTCGATTGATACCATACCACCTGCCCGACCTCGACATCTCTCACATCCCTATACATGCCGTCGTCTCCACTCTCTTGCTGTTGTTTCGCTTCCTGCGTCATAGCTTTGTCTCCTGTGTCTGTTGTCCCACATTGATGAATTTTGGCTGCTCAACCTGTCGGAGTTTCCGAAGCGTCGCTCTCATCCAACACCGTGTGGAGCCGGTTGATCTCCGGTGTCCACAGCTCTGGGTCAACTGCTGTCGCGCCAGCACGTGCCGCTTCCCGATCCTCCTCCAGTGCTTGCAGCACTGCTGCCAACGCCATCTCCAGTGTAGTAACGCGATCCTCCTGCGCCAATAGCTCCATAATCAAGACATCTTCGCGGTCGCAAGCCTCTATGGCATACTCATCGAACGCCCGCTGTATCTGCTCGTTGGCTTCGGCCAGTTGCTCCATCTTACGGCCAAGCTGGAGCAAGTCCCTGCGGTAGCGGTTTGCTTCGCCCTTAGCGGCCTCCAGCTGCGCTTGTAGCCGCATCCTGTCCAGTAGCTCACCCCCCGCCGCTGCGTTGACTGTAGGCACTCCCTGCGCCGTATCAGAGCCATCGTCCTGCGTCCGTGGGTTGCCCGCTGGCAGCTGCGGTGCTGCTGGCCGCCACTCCCATTCTGGCAGCCTATCCCCCACCTCGTGCCGCCACCCCCATACGGGCTTGTCGTAGCCCTCCACACGATACACTCCGATCGCCTCGCTGTTGAGCCTGTTCGCCTGCAGTTGCTCCATGTACCAGCTGTAGGGATAGACCCGCACCTTGCCCTCGGCCTCTCTCTCACCGCCGAAAAAGTCGGCGGGTGTCCATGTCGCGAACCGCACACTCACCAAGAACCGATCAAGTCCCGCTGCGAACTGCTCGTCCGTCCACCCGCGCTTGCGTAGCATCTCCCACAGCAGACGCACCTTCAGCACGTCCGCCGTAGGAGGGTCTCCCTTGCGCCCGATGTAGTCTATCCCGAAGATGCTGCCGATCTGTGCGATGCCTGCTGCGAACACCGCCTGCGATAGCGGCTCACCCTCACCACCCGCCAGCACCAACCCCAACTCAACGCCCTCGTGGGACATCTGGGAGAGATGCTGCGAAGTCGGCGTAGTCTTCTTCTCGGAGTGGCTTAGTGCTGTACTCTCGACGGCGTTGGTAGTCCGTCGTAGGTCGCGCTGTGCCTGCTGTAGATGCTGATTGATCTGATCCATGTCCTGACCCCGTTTTTTGCCTGTAGGTGTACGCCGATTTGATCCCCGACCGCCAGTTCCGAATCGCTATCCCGTTCCGATTGATCCATCCGGTAGCTGTGTAGCTCTCGGCGATCTCCCATGCGATGTCCGGCGGCACGCCACCCATCCCGCTTGCCCATGCCCTGACATCGTCCTCGGTCGGCGGTTGTTGGTGAGGGTCGTTGGGGTTGATCTGTCCCTTTGACCTCATATCATCCGCACGTGCGCCCGCATCACACGCAGAGAGAGTATTTCTTTCTTTTGAAGGGGGTGTGGGGGAAACTTTTCTTTCTTGCTCTGTCCGCCAAGTGTCCGCCAAGTGTCCGCTGTTTCCCCGTTTTTCCGCTGAAATCCCCGTTTCTTGTCCGCCAAGTGTCCGCCAAGTGTCCGCAACACCAACCAACTGTCCGCCGTTTCCTTGTTTTTCGGCTGGAATCGCCGTTTTTTGTCCGCGCTGTCCGCCAAGTGTCCGCGCTTTTGGCGTTTTTGGCGAGGAATCCCCGTTTTTTGTCCGCCAAGTGTCCGCGATGTGGGCCGCTGCCCGCGTCTTCCCCCATCCCCAACGTCGTGCTGCATCCCGTGCCGATAGTGGCTCCCCTCGGTGCAGATGGTATAGCACATCAGCCGTCGCCACGCTCTCGTGAACCGGCCCATCCGTCCCCCCCGTCAGCCGCTCCAGCATATCCCGCACAACGACCCAGGGCAACAACATTGGCTCGCCGTGATCGAGTCTATCGCTGTCATAGTGAGGTCTGGACATAGGGTATAGGAGGATCGCAAGCGGAACACTGGAGGAGTGTATCTCCATCGAGACATCGCCCGGAATCGAACCGAGCCAGACCGCAATCTTTCTGAACGAGCGGCCTGAGTGCCTGTCACTGATGCCAGGCCCCGCCTACGGGCGGGGATGCCGGGACGGTCTGTGTGGCTACTTGTCCGGCGCAAGCCACTCGGGGAAGGAAAATCCCGGCCACACAGACTATCGCTGCACGAAAAGATGGTCGAATGCCATCCGGTTGATACTCACACTCGCCTCGTGGCTGTTGTACCGTACCACCGCCGTTCCCCCCTTCACCTTGTCGTACAGATAGCCAACGCTATAGGCTGCTACGCCGATGGTAAGGCCGATTGCCAGCCAGATCAATGGCCAGCGTAGTGCGTCAATCACGCGGTCGCGCCGTAGCCCCGCAACGCTGTAGTTGCCGCTGGTTGAGCCGCTGTGATAGTCTCGAGGGTCAAACTCTTCGTGAGAATCGTGGTATATCATAAGGCTTACTCCCTGTCCCGTCGGATTTTATCCGTAGATTGCGTGTGAGGTTCCGCCGATTCCGGCGGAATCCTTGTCCCAGCCATAGCGCAGTTCGAGTGCGCTATGGCCTTTTTTTATCTGCTCTCGTTGCGACATCATGGGATTCCCCGCAGCAGCTTGCTCTTAAAGGCTTGCGGGCTATCCTGCACCAGCCCGTATGACGCAGACCCTTGCCGCCGCTCCAACCGCTCCCTCCAGTCCATCAGTACCGACAGCCGGATGCGGGTGTCCGATCCTGCTGGGTACGTCCGTATGCCATGCTCGCGTATCATGCGACGCAAGACCTTCGGCGAACAGCCCCATATAGCCGCTGCCTGCGGGATGCTAAGACCTCGGTCACTCTTCATCGTCATAGTCAGAGGAGATGTCTGGTGAGTAGATAGACGATGCTCAACATCGCCATGATGAACAGCCCGTTGCCGATACCTCGCAGAAAGTGATCCTCGGGATACTCTACGTCATCGTCGTGTCTCAGCATGGGGCGACCTCCCTCAGCCCTACTCTACGCAGGGCTGTCCCACCACCCTCCTCATACTCATCATACAGCGACTCGATCACCGCCAACGCCTCTTCAACCGCCTGCTGGTACGCAGCTGTGCGATCTGTAAAGACCCGCTCCATAGGGATAGTGAAGACGTGATCGCCATCAAACTCCGACCCCTTGTCACTGATCCGATACTGTTCTGGTGATAGGTAGCACCGCTCCAAGAACGTCCCCCGCCACACTACCCCGCTCTTGCCGATGTACCACACTGGCTGCCCTGCCACTGGGTGCTGCGGCTCCGGTTCGATGCTGCTAACCCAGCCGTTGCGATCATGTCCCTGCTGTACCTCATAGAGGTGTTCTTTTGTCATCATGTCTGTGTGTCCTGCGGTTCAGTGGTTATGAAGTACTCCATCGGTACATCCAGCCATCGGCACACTCGGATGAAATGCGCGAGTCCTGGCTGCGCCTCCCCTCTCTCGTAGGCGGCCAACCGGCTCCACCCCTGCATCCCAAGCTCTGCCGCGACCTCTCGCAGGCTACGCACCCCCCGCTTGCCTCTGATGGCTGCGCCAAATCGGGTCATATCAATAGCCCCCGTGGTCTCTGGCTCCGAAACTTTTGTTTGCATTGCTCGTGTTCACGTGTTACTTTTCGCCTATCGGGAAAGAATCGGCACAAATATACGCCGATCGGAACAAGAAAGTCAAGCACTTTCTGCTGATCGGCGTAAAATCACCAGATCAGTGACACGCTCGGAGAGACTAAAGCATTGGGTCGGGAAAAAGTTTGACAGCGATACCAGCTGCGCAAAGGCATCTGGCATGGGGACATCACAGCTCAACGACTACACGGCGGGGCGAAAGAACCCCGGGCCTGACATTGTAGCTCGTTGGGCGCAGCTTGGCCTCAACGTCAACTGGTGGCTGACTGGCGATGGAGAGATGGAGGTGGCAGAAGCGCAGCGTGCTATCTACATCACCGATGGTGAGATCGTCCTCTCGATCGACGACATACGCGACGCGATAGAGCGCAAGCGGAAGGACGTAGAGAAGCATCCCGACCGAGAGACGCTATACGTCACAGTGAGAAGTGGCGTTCCCCCTGTCACCTCTGGGGACTTTGCCCCCTTAGTGCCGGAGGAGAAGAAGCAGAAGGCATAGATAACCCAACCGCATCCGAACGGCTATGCGGCGCAACCCATACACACTAACCTCCTATGTACCATGACCGCTCTCAACACCGCGGGCGTGCTTGCCCGCCCCCACTTCCAGATACTCGACCTCTCGATGGAGGGGATCGGCACGCTCGGCGAAGGGCTGTGCAGCCCGTGGCAGATAGAACGGTTGCAGCAGGTGATTGAGCTACGGGATATTATCGAGCGGCGATACGGTAAGGTGGTGGCCTTACGTGTCGTCGGGGATTCAATGGAACGGGCTGATCTACTCCGTGGGGACATCGCCTTCTTTGCCAGCGTGCAGCAGATACAGCCCGCCGATGGTATGGTGGTCATGGTCAAGGTTGACTACTACGACCCACTCATCAAGCTCTATCGGGGCGGTGAGTTGGTAAGCCTGTATCGGGATCACGACGTAGTAGAGCGGTTCATGGAGGCCGAAGAGGTGCGCATCACGGGCGTGATGGTGTACAAGCTGCAAGACATGGTAGAGAGATATAACCGAACAGTCCAACCAAAAGGGCAAGGACAATGACCGATATACAGAAGCAGGCAAAGCCAGTCTATACCCGCTGGTGGTTCGTTGCGTTAGCGGTAGTGGTGGCAGTGGTGGTAATCGCTGGTGTTGTTGGTGACACCGACAGCACTAAGGCTGCACGGCGTGTGGCCGATTCTATCGAACGAGCTACCGATAAGATGCTGTCGCGAAGCGAGTTTGGAGATGCTTGGCCGTTGTCGGTGGATAGTGGCGAGGTGGAGTGCGTAGATAGTCGGTGGGCGGTGATACATGCGAGCAACGGCAAGACCTATGCACTCAACGGGGCTGCCAAGTCAGAGGCAAGGGACAACCCCAAACGGGGTTGGCATGACATCGCAGAGGTGTGGGCCGATGATCCCGCAGCGATAGGCCAGAAAAAGGACATCGGTGTGATGCTGTCAAGAGCTACATCTCTATGCCAGTAGGTGCGTAACACGTGATCGGCTAAAAAGAAGAGAGCGGGAGGTTTTCGAGGCTCCCCCGCTCTGTAGCACACTCGACTGATACAAGACATGATCGCATGACAAAGGTAACAAGAAATCGCTGTCAGACCAAGTGGAAGAACCCCGTTGGGGTTGGGACACTATTTGTCCGTGGGGGATGGCTCTGGACACGAGTAGCGGAAGAGGAAAAGACCTGCCGACCACGGATTAAGTGGCCTGCGGCAGTTGATGACCAGAAGAGAGCGATCAAGGCTGGCATGGCGCAGCTAAAGCGGCGGGCGTTGGAGAGGGAGTATCCGCAACTACGCGAAGAGGACAAGACTATCCCAAGCCTTTATACGGCTATCGCTGAGTATGTCCGCCTGCGCTCATCTGGCAGACCTGTGACTACGCGGCAGCAGCTGGTGCGCTCACTATCGCACTACCTCATCGCGCCGGGGTCTGACATCCCGTTATCGGCGGAGACGCTACAGAAGAGGTTGATGGAGAGATGGAAGGAGCCGACCTTAGCCCGCGATACCGTCACCTGCTACGCAGGGGCAGTCCAATCGTTCTGCCGTTGGTGTGTGGAACAGGGCTACATAGCACGCAACCCCATAGCCGCACTTGGCGACGCTGTAGCACGACCAAAAGCGCCTGCATCCAAGTCGCTCACACCGGAGCAGGTTGCAGCTGTCGTCGCTGCCTGCCATGACAGCAAGCGGTGGGAGATGATCTTTCGGCTGCTATACCTTACAGCGATGCGGCCCGGTGAGTTTGTGAGGCTGCACTGGGACGACCTACAGGATGACGGCATCCTTATCACTGGCAAGCGGGTTTTGGGGCGTAAGGTTGTCCGAGGTGAGGGTGATCTCTTACCCTATCGCGAGAGATTCTTCCCCCTCCGAGATGCAGCGGGGCGCGAGGTCATACCGGGCCTTCCGGCACTGCTCACAGAGATGCGGACACACAGGGATCGTTTGGGATCAGGCCTATACGTGAGTCCGTACACGCAGCCCACAGAGAGCGAGACTCGCATCGGTACACTGATGCACCGACACGCCAGCGAACTCTTCCGCAGAGCGATGGGGGACGCATCAAGCGGGGTGAGTATCAAAAGCCTGCGGAAGGCGGGGATCAACTACTGGCGGGATGTCCTCCATCTGCCTGTAGATATTCGAGCTATACTGGCAGGACATACAGAGGCTGTGCAGGTATCCAGCTACCTCACGGAGCAGCGCTACAGCGACCTACAGCAACGGATCGCCGCGATCAGGGGCGCTACAGCGTAGGACTTTTGTTGGACGGATAGGCCCCTATAGCACCAAAAAAACCCGCGAAAAGTTCATTTTTCGCGGGTTTTTTCTGGCGTTGTGGGGTTATCAAAAATCGTGTAAGTTTCTCAACTGCGGATTTTAGACTGAAAACGCTACTTTCATGGCTCTGTCGGGTTTTTGTAGGTTTTCGGAGCCACTCTTATGATGGGGAAAGCAACAGAGCTGCCACATACGGCGAGATACGCTGGTTTTGGCCATTTACGAGTAAAAGCCTGTTTTTCGGCGATAGTCGGATAAACCCCTATCCCGTCACTGACTCACCCGCAGCAGCCGCGTGTCTATCTCCAGCAGCACCTCAGCCGCTGGCTGGTACTTGCGCAGCCACGCCCACACCCGCTCGGTGGTGGCGGGGTCATCCCACGGCTCCCACTGGTACAGCGGGGCAGGCTCCCAGCACTCCAGCCGTGCGTGGACCTCGCCGTTGGCGTTGGCTCCCATCTCGATTCGGTAGCGTCCCAGCCCGCCCGGCAGCGTCTGTATCTGGCCGTCGGTCAGCGCTACTGCGTCCGGCTCTCGCACCCGTGTGGTGTAGGTGGTGTAGTCGCCCCACCGCGCCCCAAGACGGATACGGGGCGCGATGTAGAGTAGGCGGTCATGGGCAAGGATCAGATGCCGCTTGTCGGTCTCCGGTGTCAGGCGGTCACGGATGCCCTGGATATGCTCTTGGTAGTCGGTCATGCTGTCCTCCCGTTGACGATATCCGCGATCTCGTCGGGTGTGATAGCCCGACCGCGATACTCCGGATTGGTCGTGGCATCCCAATCGCCAGCGCGATTGAACGGCCTGCCCTCCCAGTCTGGGACACTCTCCAGGTGTAGCGGCCACCGCTCGTAGATATAGGCCACGATGTCGGCGGCTGCCGACCCCACAGTCTTGATACTCCCCTCCTCGGCGCGGGCGACCATATCCTCGGCAAGGTCTATGATGGCCTGCCTGACGGTCACCTGGTGCTGCGTCTCCCGCTGACGGCTGCACAGCATCGCCATATCGTAGCACTCACTGATGGCTTGGTACACGGTCTCCGCGTCACTCAGCCAGAGTGGTCGCGTGTAGGTCAGTAGTCGGCTGCTGATTCTCTGTGGCATGATAGTCTCCTGTAAAAATGGTTGGTAAAAGTGGGGGCGGGTTGCGCCCCCTGTTGGTTGGATTACATTCGCATTGCGCGGCGCACACTGTCAAAGGCCTCCGCGTCGTCGTTGTCTTCGGCGGTGATGCAGTGTCCGCGCCCGCGTCCGCTCTTGTAGGTGTCTATCATGCGGCTGGCCTCGCTCTTGGTGATCCCCTCCAAGCTCCCTGTGTAGCCCAGTATCCGCAGGTAATCGGCCTGTGCATCAGTGAGCATCGTCAGCGCCTTTTGAGCAGCCTCAGCAGCGGCTACACGAGCAGCCTCAGCAGCGGCCTCCTGTGCCATCCGAACCTTCCCACGGAGAGGGGCGATCTCTTGGCTCAGAGCCTTGAGTCGTGCGTCATCAGCGAGGCCGGCTGGTGTAGTCTCGTAGGCACGGCTTGCACGATGTGAGAAGCTGTCGAAGGTCTTGATGTGAAACGCGGCGCTGTCTGCATCACCACTATCAAGGCTCGACTGGATCTGCGGCAGGACTGACTCCATCACGGATATAGCTGTGGTCCGGGTCTGGCTTTTTGATTCGTTGCGGTTCATCTCGGTAGGTCTCTCGATGCCCTGAAAGCCGGGCGGGCTATCCGATGACCGTCGGATTCGGTGGCGATCAAGCACTCGCTCGATCTGGCACAAATATACGGCGACCGCTCTGTCAATGTCAAGCGAAAAGCGTCGTCTTTTGTATGACAAACGAAAATAGTTTAAGAATCGGCGTTTTTAGAGAGATTTTAGGGCTTTTTTTCTTGTTCGTTCCCGCTGTTTGGTCTCTCGGTTGTACGCTCGACGCTCTTCGGGGGACATGCGGCGGTAGCTGATGGTCGGCTTCCGTGCTCTTGTCTGCACTGCATAAGGGCGCAGTAGCTCGATCAGCGTATCAGGGTCGCGCGACGCTACGGCAGCGGCAAAAACCGCCATCGGTATCTTTTTCATGTCCCGTGTCTGGTTAGTGGTATAAAAGTGCCGGATAGCAGGCAGCCGTCTTCCCCGCGCTCACAGAACGAAGATAGTCAGGGGGCGGGCAACCGCCCCCTGTGTGGTTATCGGTAGTTCCCGCCGTTCTCTTCAAACGCCACGTACTGCTCCGAGTATCGCCCCTCGATAATGGCCAACGTCATCTTCTCCAGCCTGTCCAGCACGGGGCGCGGTATCCACCGCTTGGCCTCGCCCTGCCAAGCGATCTGGACGGTGGGGTAGCTGTATAGCTCACGCCCAAGCCCCCACTGGTGAGCCGCGCGCTTCATGGCATCACTGATCCCCCCCTTGATTGGCTCGATGTCGGTACTGCTTGCACCGTCGATCTTGCCGATCCACTCCCCGTCATCCCCACGGATCAGGATACGGCAGAGGAACCCGCCGTTGATCTGTGTCAGCTCGTTCCGCCACCCGCCGCCACCAAATATCGCATCCAGCCGATTCAGCACGGCCCGGTTATCTATGTACGGCACAATCGTCGTCTTTGTCACGCCGTTACGGTCGGGCTTGCCGTTAGCCGCGATCTTCCAGTCAATCTCGTTCGGTAGCAACGGCTGGCGGAACTGCTCGAGCTTGGCTTCAAGCTCCAATATCTTAGTCTCTTCCATGTGTGTGTTTTGAGTGTTGGTTTTTGGTTGGATACTATGGGGGGCTTGCGCCCCCCGCGTCTCTCGTTTACGGCTTCACATAGGTAAAGTAGCTGTGATGGTATCCCTTGCGGTCTATCGTCCAGACCTTGCGCCCCCGTGCCAGCTTGCCCGCCTTGCAGAGCTCTTCGCAGGTACTCTCGAGGGTCTCAGGGCGGACGTACCAGTAGCCGCCGTGCGTCTGCTTGTCGATCTCCATCCCTTCGGCGGCAGCGGCGATCAGGTGCGGTTTCAGTTGCTTCGTTGTCATCGTGATCCTTACTAAGTGAGTGTTGGTTAGTGTCCCGTTTTAAGGACGTACAAAGATAGCTCTTTTTGTTTGCAACTCCAAACGAAACAGCCACCAAAATGGAGTTTGTACATCCTGCTACATTTGTCAGTATTCTTCCGGTAGCATGAAGGTGACGTAGGAGACCGCGATCTCTTCGCCCTCTTCGTCACACTCATCGCTTCGTATCGCGAAGAACTTGAAGGGGGCTGGTACGTGGATAGTCCGGCCTTCATCTCCGTAAAACGGCACTGTGATCTCAGGGTTCCCCACTGCCATGCTTGGCTCGGTATCGGGCTTGGCGACTACCCGCGAATGCCGATGTATGGCAGACGCGGTGAGCGATCTTTCTTCTGCTTTCTTAAGGAACGGTCGCGTTGTGAGTATCATATCCTTTTAGTGTGTAGTGATGAAGTTGCCAGTGAAGTTCTGCGCGTTTTTTCGGTAATCGCGCCCCACCGCTCACCCCAGTATCTTCTCCACTAAGTCTTCCAGTGTGTCATAGGCTTCTGCTTCTTCTTCCCAGTCGGTAGCGTCCCCTTCGTCGAAGGCTTCCTCCCTCTCTTCCTCGGGAAGCTCTGTGTGTGTCAGTGCTGCAACGTCCATATCTGTCCCTGAAAAACTGGTGTGTATGATGGGGGACTTGCGCCCCCCCTGTTGTATCGCTTCTGCTTTTTCCATTAGGCCCATCTTGGGCGGCTCCCCCATGGGTAGCCATAGACACCCCACCGCTCTTTATCTGCTCCCTCTTCCGCTACCCGCTCTTCCATCCGATCAATCGCTGTGATGGTTGCTCCGAGGTAGTCATCCAACTCGTTGTAGCGGCTCACACATTCATCGTAGCGGCCTTCGACCTCTTCCGCGATCACTGCGACAACGTCCATCTCTTCGCGAATGACCTTGCGCAAGGTCTTTAGGTCTGCGTCATCAAAATAGGCGACGAACTCGGTCGGTTCTACACCCGTTGTGCTGCGTAGGTCGGCGGTAATCTCGGTTACTGTCATGTGGTTTGTTAGGACTAAGTGAGTGTTGGTTATTTCCCCGCTTCAGGGAGTACAAAGATAACTGTTTTTGTTTGCTATTCCAAACGAAACACCCCTCAAAATGAAGGTTTCTGAAGATTTTCCGAAGATTTTACAACGATTCACAATTCAAAAACACTCATCGCTTGGGGATGCTATTGCCGCCGATATAGCAGGCTCACCCCACAAAAAAAGAGAGCGCAAAAACGCGCTCTCCCTTTGTGCTTTTCGTAGGGTCTTCCCCTCGCCCTCTAAGGCTCTTCCTGCGACCCTTGCGGGATGTAATCGGCCAGTAATCGGCGCAACTTTTTGACCCCTTTTTTGGTGTAGAATATGTACCGCCCGACCTTGTTATAGTCCACCCCTTCCTCCATCTGCGCCCTGTAGGAGTAGGTCTTTTTCCTCTTGTCAGTCCGCCCGTTTTTCAGCTGGTCAACCCTGCGATCTGCTGCCAGTCTCCGCTCTGGAGGTATCCCCAGCATATCCAAAACCTCCCCCTTCGTGATTCGTTCCATATCGTCCCTTTCTCTGTGAATGTCGGGACAATATACAGCTTTCGTTTGCTGTTACAAACAAAGACTTTGTAAGGGGGCGTGGCCCGTGCTACCTTCGTGCGACCTTAAAGCTCACCTGCATCGCTGGCCGGGCTTTGAGTGTTGGTTATTTGGCTGCATCCGTAGCCAAGCCGCCCGTCAGTAGGAGTACTGGCGGGCGTTTTCTTTATAGCTTCACGCCATCCACAGCGTCCGGGTTGCCTGCTGCCTTTAGCATGGTGACAGCCGCCGCCAACCGAAGCCGCAGGCTGGCGACTTTATCGCTCATCGCGCTGCGTGCCGAAGCTGGCAGGATGCTGGCCAGCTGCGACGCTGCCAGTGCTTGCGCGGTCGGTGCGTCCAGCCCATGCGATTGTAGTAGCTCGGTCATCTCACGGAGTGCCGCACCCAGTAGCTCACCCACGCGCCGCCGCCGTGCATCTTCTACCCGCTCGGTACGATCTACCGCAGGTAGTCCAGTGGTGGGGTCAACGTCCCCGGTGTAGTCGCGAATCAGTGTGTGTAGTGGTTGGATCATCGTAGGATCACCTCCCCATCCAGTGCGTTGTAGTAGCGATTGGCCGACGCTGCCGACCACTGCGCCGTTAGCGCGATAGTCAGGTCAGAGCTAAAGGTCAGCGATGTGATTTCCCCACCCTTTTTTCCGGCGGCGTAGATGTCTGCACCGATCACCTCGTTAATGGCTGCCGGATGCCATTCCGCTCCCATGCCATAGGCGTAGTCCCAGCCCGTCACCCATAGACTGCTACCATGCCGTACCAGCAGGAGGCGGTATGGGATATGGGTGTAGCCGCTCCCACCGATGGTCGCGCTGCCAAGTGTCAGATAGGATGACCCCGCCTTGAGCTTGACGGTGAGCGTGGGTGAGCCACCGTCCAGATTGCGCCACTCTACCCGCCCTCGCAGCTCGATGTAGTGGCCATCGGCCAGTCTGTTGGCTGGGATGGTCGCCTCGATGACCAGCACCTCGCTTGCCGTGTTGGAGCAGTTGCGTACCGTAGTGGCCAGCACTACAGGCACGCCAAGCGATGCAACAGGCACTGCCGATGCTGGGATCGTATCGGACGACCCCAGCTCGGTGATGATCCCACTGTCGAGCTTGAGCGGCTTGACCTCGGCCATTACGCCCTCACCACGATAGTCCCCGGCTCAAAGGAGAGCTCGGTGGCGGAGAGAGCCACACCGACCTTTTGGACGATCTGGCCGCTTCCGGTTGGAGCCGTGGCAGTGATACCGCCCGCCGTCGTGGAGAGATAGTAGGTGGCCCCGATGGTCAAGCCCGATAGGCCGGAGATAGTCCCCTCGAAGTTGACGGTTCCCGATGCTGCGTTGGCTATCGAAGAAGGAGCGAAGCCGACCGCGCTCTTGCTGGATGAAGCCGCGTCTGCCTTGCGCACTTTTGCGCCCGATGAGTCGTGGATATTGACTAGATCACCTGCCGATATAGACTCGCTGGCGGTCATACTCTTGGAATCAGACCCGACACCGCTTGGCATCATGGTGCTATCAATCTTGCCGCTTGCGTCAAGGGCTACGATCTTGCCTGCGTCGCCCGCGCCTGCGGACGCTGCCTTTGCTTCGACCTCGGTGAGTACACCGCTCACCAGCTGAATAGGCTTGTCTGCCATTTCGTCACCTTACGATTGTTTGATGGATGTCTATGAAGATTGTCGTCGCGCTCATCGGGAACCCAACACGCGCCACAAAGCCGATTGTTGGTGGGGTCTGGGTGAGTAGTCCCGTGGTGCTTAGGAAGATCGGTAGGTCAAGCGTCCACGCCCACCCCCCCTCGGTGATCTCACCGCGTGTGCGGATCGTGACTACCGCACCTGAAGATGCTGCGCCCGTCGTGATCCCCAGCACCTTGTGAGCATGTGCGGGTGTGGAGCAGTCGGCATAGATAGCTTGGCCGCTGCTGTTCAGGACTACGGCTCTATGGCCTCCCAGAGCCTCGCCAGCCGTCTTTTGGATGTCGGTGCTACCATCACCACCACTCGCCCCTTGGCTACCCGCTACGGTCAAGACAACCGTGTCATCGGATGCTATCGCGATAGCGGTCTCGACTGGTGCGCCCTTCAGGACTATGGTCTCTGCCATGATAGCCTCTTTATGGGGTGTCGGTGTAGGATAAACTGCTCACCATCGTAACGCGCCCGTAAGCGAGCTTACGATACTTACTCGTCGTGTCCAGCCACTGCACCTCGTAGTAGCACTCTGATGGATAGCTGGCTGTGTTGCTGGTTGCAGCTGCGGTGAACGTGTACGTCAGGACGTTGTTGCTCCCTCCACCAATGGTGAACGCTCCGTTGACTGTGTTATCCGCAGACCCTTCCGCTGATGCTACAAGGATCCGCACGGTGTAGCCCGTCAGGTTGATCGCGGCGCCTGCGTCATCGGTCACAGTGAGAGATAGCACAGAGTCAACGCCCCGATGGATGCAGAGGTCAACTTCTGCTGGCTTGTTCAGCTCGACGCTTATCATGGTCGCTTCTCCTTTCGTAGCTCTCGGATGTCATCCCGCACTTCCTTGACTATATCGCCGATCTCGTCCATACGGGATTCCAACGATCTTATCCGTGCGTCGAACGTCTCCTTGCTCTGCTCGACAGCGTCCTTCACCATAACCTTCACCTCGTCTCTCTCCGGACGCGCTGCGTTGGCTATGGCTGCGCTGTAGATGATGCCTGCGATGGTAACGAGGATTGGTAGCCAAGCTACCCAAACTCGTGTCAGCTCTATCCTTGTCGTGCCGCCTTGTTCTGTAGTCTTTACCTGTGCCGTCATAGCTATGCCTCCCATTAGTCTTGGTAGTACCCGAAGAGATCAACGGTTGCTGTGTAGCTCCCGACCGCAGCAGATGTGACTTTGATGTACACGTCACTCGTTGCTGCCGGAACGACCGTGCCGAAAGATACGGCATAAACCTCGTTGGCTGTATCGAGTCCAGTCAACGTAACAGCTGATTGGATGCTATCGTAATCCGTGGCGTTCGTCCCGATGCTGATCGTCGGAGCCATCACAAAGCCTGCAACTGTCACCAGTCGCACACGTGCGGAGACTGGGATGAATACCCGCGACGATTCCACCACCGCCAACAGCGTTGCCCCTGTCGCTGTGCAATCTATCGTAGCAGTACCAAACCGCTCAATGCACGTATTTTGTCCAGTCGTTGTCATAGCTTACCAGGTGAACCAGTCAGTCCCGTTCGTCGTCACTTCGACGCGGAACTTGTTGGTGTTGAACGTCTTGTTGCCTGCTACGTTATCAATCTTTTCCGAGCCGCTCCGTGCAAGAACCATGTTGCGTACCGAGGCGTTGTTTCCAACATCAATCAGGATAAAGTGCTGCCCTGCTTTGCTTGTTGGTGACGGGAGTGTGATGGTCACGTTGCCCGATGCCGCAGAACTATCGTAGAAGATGATGTGGTCGGATTCCGTGAGCGTGTACGCCGATGATTTTGTGGCGGTGTTGTACCGTTGCCCCCCCGACGATATGATGACCTTACCGTCCTTCAACTCAAAGAACGTTGTGCCATTGTCTTGCGCTTTGAACGCTGAACCAGTGCCAGCGGCGTTCGCAAGGATGACCACGCCCGTTCCATCGCCCTTGACGCTTATCACGTCCTTGTTGCTCGAAGAGTTGTCTTCAAGGATGTTGACCAGTGGGGAATCTGGGCTGCTGTTGTCCCGCGATAGGTTGATCCCGCTACCCTTGCCGTCCACACGGATAGACACTGCGTCTTGCGAGCAGAACGCGTTGTCTTCGATGACCCGTAGCAGCGGTGCGCTTGCTTGGTAGTTGCGATAGAGATCGGCCACCACTTGGTCGGTTGCGCTTGCGTACAAAGCAATGCCGCTACCAGTCACTGCGATACGCACACCTTCTCCCGTGCCACTATGCGTGACGTTGATGGCGCGGCCACTACCGCTCTTCGTGACCTGCACACCATAGCCACCGCCTGTGTGAGATACCGCTACACTATGACCGCCGCCGCTCATTGAGATGTCAACCCCGTTCCCCGTCCACGTGTTCTCTACGGTGACGGCGGGGGAGCCTGTCGTACTCTTGACGTGCAGCTTCCCGCTCATCGTCGTCACACCGATACCAACATCCCCGCCGGATTCGTACACCCCCGAGACGGTGAGCGTATCGGTGTCCGACCACTTGGATAGATAGCTTGCTGTGCCAGACCCGTTCAGCCCTTCACCCTCGAGGAGAAGCCGCTTCCATGTAAACGTATCTGTACCGACCACGCCCGCCGCGTTGGTGAACGTCCAGATACTCCCACCATACGTCGTACCCTTGTCCACCTTCACGACGCGCCACGTCTGCGGATCGCTGTTGAGACGCGACCATGCACCTGATGAGGGGATGAGATACGGCACGTTCTCCTTTGCATCGGATTGCCCCACAACCAGCACTATATCCCCTGCTACAAGCGATTGGCCATCTATCGCACTGGTGGCAGTGTTCAGTACAACGTTGGATGTAGCAACGGCCTTGACCACAAGCACTTCATCAGCAATCGCTGACGAACCGCTATAGCTCCCGCCGCTCCCCGACTCACTGGCCGACCCCGTACCACCGCTACTCTCCTCGACCCCCGTTACCTCAATCGGTAGGTCTTGCAGGGATGAGTAGTCGGGCTTCTCGACAAACGTCGCTTTGACCGTGCCACGAGCAAAGTTGATAACAAGCTCTTCCGCTCGGAACGTGACCGTGTTGCCGTTGATTCTCGTAGCATACTCGAGGTTGGGGCGCAGGTCACGAAGGGCAGTGACTCCCGTTAAGAGGTCGATCTTGAACTCGCGCTCAAAGACCACTCGATCCCCAAGAAGCTCACGCGCATAGAACTCTGCAGGCCCCACCAACGTGTTCTCTCGGGTGATGTTGGTTGACGACGCACCGCCATCGCGGCACGACCGCAAGGCGTAGCACCCCGCCCACGAACCACCGCCAGGCAACCGAGCGTTCCAGTCGTCAGCGTAGCCGAGGTTTGTAGTCCCCGACCGATAGCGATAGAGATACGCACCGTACACCCACACATCGGGGTTCAGTCCGTTATCCGCTCCGCCATCTTCGAGCTTCTTTTGGTTGAGGACGTTCGTATTCCCCCACTCCCCGTTCACCACGAAAAAGTTCACGAACCAAGGGTTGCCCGCCCTCGGTCCATGTGGTCGTGTTCGGAACGGAAGCTCGATCTTAACGCCATCACCCTTACGGAAACCGGGACACTTGATTGACCCCTTGAGAGCGCGGTTGCTCACCTCCACGTACTGCTTACCGATACGCTTCGCCGACTCTTGACTACTCCCGCCTATGACTGGCCATGCGGGGAACGTCCCGGAGGATTCGCGACGGCTCCGAACCTTCAGGATCATCTGCCCCGTTGTCTGGTGGTAGTCGAACTGCACGTATGCGCCGATCTGCCACGCTATATCTCGCAGCACTTCACCAAGCCCTGCGTCCCGTTGCCAGCGTATCGGGTTGTCCCACTCATCCGAATCGCGACCATCCAGCGGCGTTACGCCGAACGCGACGTTGTAGTTGATGGTGATGTCGGTAGGCGTGAGAACAGCTTCTTCGTACGAATCAGTCGTGTTGTTGTAGGTCTGCTCTGTAAAGTCGAACGCAGGCACAAAGTCCGATGCTGACCACTGCATGTCGCACACCGCAGCAACACGCTTGCAGACGTTCGCGAGAGTGATGCGTTGAAGGCCATAGTGATCGCCACTCCCGTCAATCGTGTAGGGGACGGCATCATAGATGCCTGTTCCAGCAAGCGACGTGTCGTGTCCAATCTCGACAAGAGTTTTTTTAATATCTGCCGAAGTAGTGAGTGCTGGCGATACAAACAGTACAGGGCCGCCCCAGTTTGTGACCAACCCGTTGTAGTACCGAGCGGCCTCGGCAGTCTCACCGTCAGCGTTCAGGTTGCTACCGATGAAGTCTTGCACTGTCTTCTCTCGCAGTGCTTGCGCGGGGTTGATCTTTAGGGTGTAGCGGCCAAGCTGCTGCTCATCACTCGAGCTGGGGACACGTATCTGCGACCACTCTTTTGGGATAGACGTTGGGTCAATGTGGCCAGAAAAAAATATCTCCGTGGCCCCACCCCTCTCAAGCCCGACCCATGCTGTGTAGGACGCACTCTCATCACTAAAAAAGTGCTGGAGCAGCGTCGTCCCGTTTGCCCCGTAGTCATAGACCGTTTCGGTAGGGTTTGAGGTGATAACGCCCAGCACCTTTAGCCGATCCTGCACCACTACGTCAAGGCTATCAATCACTAAGGCCCCCTCTTCATCTTGGAGCCTACGCTTCCAGTCCCCGACACTCACCACACCTCTGCGATCTCGTATCTCCAAGTACCCGCTGCTTGAGTAGGTAGATAGGTCCCAGAAGGGATGGTTGCGGTTGATGCGTACCAGTAAAGCCCCTAACGGGGTCGGTATCTTGGCGAACCGAATCTGTGTGATCGTTAGTGCTGGCATAGCTATAGCCTCTCGCGACGCATACGTTCTCTTTCCTGCTCCATCGACAGGATGTTCCCACGCTGATCCATGATGATCGGACTTGGCCGACGGCGGAACTCTTGGCGCAACTCTCTCACCGCTGCCGAGACATCTGCCATCGTCTCATCGCTCCCACTGCGGCTTGTAGGTACTGGCAGTGATGGCATGATCGCTTGCGTGAGCTGCGGGGCTTTGTCACGCCCTATCTCACCGCTCTCCCCAACGAAGTATCGGCTGAGTAGCGGGCTGTTTGCACCCCTCATCTCTTGGCTGCCACGCTCGATCAGCCCAAGCAGAAACTGCTGCATCCCTGGCTGCCGCACCACACTTGCAGGCATCACTACCTCCCCTCTATGGACTACGCCTGCGACCTCGTTGCTCCGCCCATCACCAGTGTATCCGCCTTGCTCAAAGCCGAACAGCTTCTTCGCCCCTTCAAACATTCCGTACAGTGCTGCAATCTCCCCGGGGATTAGCAACAAGTTCCACCAACCCATCGAGGCTTGCCATGCGATCAAAGACCCAACAGCCGACACCATGTAGCTGCCTGCGGCTGCGAGGTTCTCACCGACAATGATCGCGATCTTGTCAGCGTACTCTTTCCCAATGTCTGCCAAGTACTCCTTGACCGAACCCGCGATAACGTTCAACGCTTGAAAAAGCACGGTGCTTTGGTTCTTGAACGACTTCCGCCATACATCATCAAGAGCCGCAAGTCCTGTTGTAATCGAACTGGTGAGCAACCCAAACGCGGTGCGATACGCAAGGTTGTTCTTGCGAAAATCTTCCATCCGCTTCTCCTCTTCTGCCTCAGTCTTCTTGATCGCATCACGGCGCAACTTCCCTTCTGCCTGCTTCGTCTTCGTTAGGTCTTTCTCCGATGTGGCGATCTCCCTGTTGACCTCCGAAACATCCACACCGTGCTTGGCCACCAACGCCGCAGCCTCACTGGTGAACGCAGCCAACGCAGCCGTCTTCTTCTCGTTGAAATCAGCCTCTGTGATCTGCTCGGTTTCCAGCTGTTCAGTGAGGGCTTCTATCGCGTCGTCACGCTTCTTTTGCAGCACTGCGAACGCATCTGCAAGGTTCGCCTTGCCAAGCTCAATCGAAAGCTTCAGAGCCTTGCGCTGTTCGGTTAACGTGTCCTGATTGTACTTCTTGCCAAGCTCAATAAGGCTGTTGTTGTGAGCCTGCTCGGCACGCACCTTCTCTGCCTTCGCGTGATCCTCGTTGATCTTCCCCTCGAGGAAGCTCTGTTCGATGATCTCAAGCCTCTCAGTGGTCTGCCGTTCGAGTCGCGACTTTTCTTCGTTGTACTGTGCATCGCGCAAGTCAAGCAAGAGCAACTCCCCATCGCGGGTGATCCCGACAACGTCCTGGTTGTACCTCTTGGCAAGCTCGATCTTTTTGTTGTTGAGAGCGATCTTTGCTTCTGCGTCTTTGACTGCGAGTTGCTCTTCTGTCAGCAGGTTGTTGCGACGCTGTAGCGATAGCTCGTGCAACGTCGCGTTGTACTCCCCTTCCTTTGCCAGCACCTCGGCATCGAAGGCATCTTTCGCTTTCTCGCTTGCACTCTGGCCACCGCCGGGCTTCCCACCACCCCTGCCGCGCCCTCCCTGGATAAGATGCTCATCGCTCCCTGCTTCAACATCGCCAGCTGTCCCCACATCTATCTTCGGGGAGGCAGGGTTTTGCCCCCCCATCCCCGTCACCATGGCAGCCGCCCCGCCCGGTGTAGTAGTGCTTGCCGCAGGTGCTTCGTCGTCTCCAACTGCACCTGTCCAGCCAGCCACTTTTTGTATCCATCCCCATGCCTCCTTTGCCTTATCTACTACCCAGCCAATAGCCGCCGACACACCCTCCATCGCAGCACGAATGGGCGCGATAGACTTGAGCCACTCATAGAACCCCGTAGCCAAGTTCTTGATCCAGTTCCACGCGCTGCTCACCCATCCAATCAACGTCCCGATCGCGTCACTGACCGCATCCACTACGCTGCGAGCAACGCCAAGCGATGCCTTGAATATCCCAGTCTGACTGATCCACTTGCCGATGGCATAGACGACCTTGTACACGCCTACCGAGAAGTTCACGATCCACTTCACTCCGTCAACGATCCAACCGATCACGTACTTCAAGCCTGTTGCCAGATACCCGATACCTTGAACGATTAGATCGAGGGCGGGCTTGAGTGCGTCGAAGATGGTGATCGCAAGGTCTTTGACTTGCACCATGAATCGGTTGAAGCCCTCCTTCATCGTCTCCATCTTCACGGCGGCCATCTCCTGCGCTGTCGCCGTCCCTGTGATCTTCTCGGTGAAGTTATCTACCTGCTTCGCTGAGTTCATCAGGACTGTCGCAGCGTTGGCGTTCTCCATGCCAAATATCTTCTGCAACGCTGCTGCGCGATCCACTGGGTTGTGGAGCTTCGTGAACCCCTGCTGCAAGGTCTCCATCGCCTTCGTCATGCCAACCTTCTTCGGGTTGATCTGATCGTAGGTGAGACCCATCGCCTGTAGAGCCTTTGTACCTTCCTTGCTCCCTGCTGACATCTTCAGGATGACGTTACGGAACGCCGTCCCTGCCTCGGCTCCCTTGATCCCAGCAGGTGCGAGCTGCTCCAACCATGATGCCGTCTGCTCTATCGAGATACCAGCGTTGTTCGCGGTTGCTCCAACAACCTTCATGGATGCGGCAAGGTCTTGTATCTCAGCACTCCCTTCCTTCGATGCTGCGGCCTGGACGTTGGCGATGCGGTTCATCACTTGCAGCTGTGTAGCCGCGTCCGCCGTCGCATATCCGTACTGCGACATAGTGACGGTGAGTGCATCGGCAGCCGCTTGGCCATCTATACTACCAGCCTTTGCAAAGGTGAGGACGGTGTCAGTCATCCCCTTCAGCACTTCTCGGTTCTGAGCCACGCCCGGCCCCAGTGCGGAGATGACCAGCTTCATGCTCTCCACACCCTCCTTGCCATCAATCCCGAACTTCAGTCCCAGCTCTCGAGCGTCGTTTCCGGCTTCTTCCAGCTTCTTCCCTGTCAGCCCCGTGATCGCTGACAAGTCTGCCATCGAAGTCTCAAAGTCGGCGAAGATCGCGATGCCCTCTTTCGCCAGTCCAACAGCGATGCCGATGCCAGCCGATGCGACTGCGGCCTTGCCGCTAACGCCGCCGATAACACCACCGAGGTTCCCGCCGACTTGATCCCCAACGATCTGTCGCCCCGTACCAAGCAGCCCCACCTTCCCACCTGCTCCGCCTCTGCTTACCGCGTCCTTGTCGAGGGCTGCCTGCTTCAAGAGCTTGGCCTCATCCAACAACGCCTTGTTCTGCGCCTGTAACCGCTTCTTTACCTCCACGTTCTCGGTCGCAGTGATCGCAGTCTGGATAGCCGCCCGCTTGTCTTGCAGTGCTTTGATGTCTGCAAGGATCGCGTTGGTGGCGGCTTCCTCGGCCTTGGCGAGGTTCTTAGCACTCGCAGCACCCTTCATATAGGCAGCCGCTGAGTACTTCGCCTTAACGTCTGCAAGCCGCTTCTCTTGTGCTGCGATTGCTTCAGCGGCAAGCTGTGCTACCCTCGCTGTATCTTTATAGCTCTTCTGGCTCTCCTGTGACGACTGACGGGCCGATCTGCTTACCG
>Ga0208916_10000088_pt1 | contig 40362 bp, 54 predicted proteins | sample DEB19_08_DNA_5_FD_184523 | JGI IMG/M metagenome (GOLD analysis project Ga0208916, IMG submission 184523) | Aqueous microbial communities from the Delaware River and Bay under freshwater to marine salinity gradient to study organic matter... | ecosystem: Environmental > Aquatic > Marine >... | reverse complement strand
CTTAAGACACAAGAAAATAAAGATTGGGAAAGCAAAAAAGCCCCCCGCAATTAAGCGAGGGGCTTTAATGTTACTAAAGGTTACTTCTTAAGACCGAACTCTGGTGCTGACTTGTCTAGCGCCTTAAGCACTGGACCAACTAGACCAGTAACAAAGGCTGTAGCCAATGTCTTTGGGTCGTGAACGCCTGCTGTGTACAGTGCAATAGCAGATGCTGCTGCTGCGCGAACATAAGACAGACCGATTTGTTTCATCTTTTCTACATCAAACATGTTTCTCCTTATGACTTAAACACTGGCTTGCCGAAGCCAACCACTGTTACTGCCTGTGATTTACGGAACTTGCTTCCGTTCTTCTTCTTGTATGCACGAACTTTCTCGCACACTTGACCGCCGTTGCGCTGGTCACCCTTCTTATCGGGGGCTGTGTTGCCCTCGTAGCAGGTGACAGTGCCATCGCCGTTGTCCTTGACCACAATACCAATGTGTGAAATTCTATCCACGCCATCGTTAGGGAAGTCAAAGAACACTATGTCTCCTGGTAGTGGGATTGCTTCTTCTGCTTTCTCCCACTGACCCTTCTTCATAAATGCTGTGGCACCTGCAACTGTTGATACACATGAAGGAATCTTTAAACCCACTTCATTAGCACACCACATAACAAATGAACCACACCAAGGTAAGAAGTTAGCCTTAGTAAAGGCACCGTACTTAGTCTCGTTGTCTTTAGGTCCTTCAATTACACCAAGTTGTGACTTGGCTATTGCAATAAAATCAAGGCGTTGACCCATTATTCACTCGCTTTCTTGTCAACCTTTGCAAAGGCTGCATTGATTTCGTCAGCCGTTAGGCTGCCATCGTTGAGGAAGAATCGGGCTAGTGCTTCTAGTACACGGGCACAACCAAGTGCACCTGCTAGTACTGCTGCTTGCCATACTTCAATGCCAACCAATGAACCAGCACCAATAACTCCTAGTGCTTCTGCTGCAATGACTGCAAAGATTCGCATGATTACATTTTTAAATGTTGCCATTGTTAATCATCCTTTGAGTTGCGTAGTGGATAGGTAACAGCCCAAGCAACAAGTGTGCCTGCAATGGCGTAACCAACTACTGTCTTGGCTGAACCATCAAGGACTACCCAGGCAATAAACATGCCTAGTAGAGTCCATAGTTGGTCAACCATATCTTTCATTATTTTCTTCATGGTTTTCTCCTATAGGCTGCTGCTCCTGCCATGCCTGCTGCATTAACTGCAGCCTGCCCAGCAATGACTGATGCGATAATAATTTTTTCTGACTCTGTTCTTTCTTCTTCTGACATGTCAGCACCGATGCTTGCTAATGCAAGTAGCGCTTGGCCTGGGTCAGAGAAAATTGCAGAGATAAGTGCAGCAGGGTTTTCAAGTACAACAAGGGCTGCTGCTACCTCTGCAGTGATAACAACCTCATTGCCGTTCTCATCTTGACGAACTTCAATTGGTGTTTGCGGTGGCAAATCTTCATAAGTAAGACCTGCTTCTTGGATTGCTTGCGCTGTAACTGGCTCACCTTGTGCTGCTTCAATCAGCGTTTCTGCCACTGCTGCTCGTTCTTCTGGTGTAGAATTAACTGTTGCCACCACAGGTGGTTCAGGTTTATCTACAGGAGGTAGCGGTGCAGGTTCAGGGGCAGGTTCAGGAGTTGGAGGAGCAGGAACTTCCTCTGGCTCAGGAGCAGGTGGTTCCTCAACAGGAACAGGCTCAGGGTCAGGAATTGCAACAGGAGGTTCTTCCTCGGCAGGAGGTTCTTCTGCAGGGGCAGGAGGCGCTTCTTCTACTGGCAAAGGTTCGGGAGCAGGTTCATTTACTGGAGGTTCTTCTGCGGGTACAGGCTGGGGTTCTGGCTCAGGTTGAGGCTGAGGTTCTGGACTTGGCTCTGGGAGTGGGGCTACATCAGGTGGTAGGTCCACAGGGTCAGGTTGAACTGCTACGGGTTCAGGCAAAGGTGTAGGTTGTGGTTGCGGAGTTGGCTCAGGTTGTGGGGTTGGTGTTGGTTCCACTGTTGGTGGGACTACTGGTGTGGGTGTTGGTTCGACAGGAACAGGAGTAGGCTGTGGCTCTGGGGTTAGCGGTGGCACTGGCAGTACTGGCGTTGCTGTACTGGTATCTACAGGAATTGGAGTAGGCAATGGAGTGGGTTGTACTGTTGGGGTTTCTGTCGGGGTGGGTTGCGGGCTGGATTCAGGCAACGGGGAAGGCAAATTTTCTACCGTTGTTGGTGAAGAAGAAGGAACAGGAGTAGGAGATGCACTACTCTCAGGAGTATTTGTTGCAGAAGGTTGCGGTGTTGGAGTCACAGTTGGTGCAGGAGAAGGCTCGACAGTTGGTTCTACAGTCGGAGTTGGACTCGGCTCAGGTGAGGATGATGGACTCGGAGTTGCAGTTGGCTCGCTGGAAGGTGAAGGAGCAGGAGCAGGTGTAGTTGCCACACCGTTGTAATACCAAGTACTTTCAGGTGCAGTAGTAGATACAAAAGTTTTCCATTGCCCTTGTGTTCCAATAGAACAAAACAATGCAGCAATGTTGCCCTTGTTTTCAAAGAATTGAGTTGTTGTATCCCAGCCAACATTAAAAGTTCTGGCTTCGCCAGCCTCGTTAGCACAAGTTACAGTTATTATGCCTGTGTTCTCAGCGTTAGCCTGAGGTAAAAAGAAAATAGAAGTTCCAAATACTAGGAACCAGATTGCAAGTAAACGGGGAAGTTTCACTTGTACCTTTCAGTTAGTTAGATTTTTCACACAAGATTTCATAAATGCGGTCAACCCTTTGTTCCAGTCTGTCAACGGAATCACGCAGGCTTGAGCCAGAATTGGGTCTTAATTCAGAAAGATAATGTTTAACTAACCAACGGATTGCTGCAGTAAATCCAGCAACAAGAGTCATAATAGAAACTGCTATTGCAGTCCAATCCATGGTTGACATTTTATACAACCGTTCTAACAATGATTTGGCAGATGCCACCACAAAGCCTGTAGTTACGGGCAGATGGTGTAGCACGAGTAAATGTAATCTGTTCAACTACACACTCAATAGGTTCTCCACCTGCGGTGAAGTCCTGAATAACAATAGTTGCACCAATACTTTCAACAGACTCAAGTGCAAACAAACGCTCACGGGCATAGCCTTCGTAGCCAATAATGTTGCCAGTCTTATCTGTCTCACGGTCAAACATAAAGACAGGTATTTGTAGTACACGAGCACGAGTAGGTGAAGGCAAAGCCTTAACTGCCAAGCCCACAACTATTGGACCAGTGGTTGCACTGGTTGTGTTGCGATACAACTGCAGTTTAAACGCAGCATCTGGTGAAATATATGGATAAGCATTTGCTAAATCAATATCAGCAGCGGTGCTGTTGCCTTCAAGAATTGTAGTAATAACTTCATCAGTAGTACTTGTCATCTTATAGACACCAATATCACCGTTGGCTGTGTCGTTGACTGTACGCACACGCACACGCTTCCATGCTTTGTTTTCCATGGTGTCATAACGAATCTTACCGTTACGGATTACACCTGAATCTACTAAATCTGTTGCATGTTGTAGCCATATACCTGAGCCATTAACAGCAAATGCAACTTGATTGTTGTCACCAATAATACGCACCGCTTGTACTGTTCCAGTTATTGCATCGGCATAAACATCTGTTGCTCGTGCATACACACCTGTAGATATAGGCTGTGCATAACCTGCAAGAGTAATAGGTTGACCTAAATTAATACGCATAGTGCCTGAGTCAGAGTTAACACCATTAGTGTTGGTTGCCCAGATGTATGAATCACGACCTTCAAAGTCGTAAACACCGTTCTCATTGTGGAATACCAATGGTCCGTATGTCATGTCACCGTTCATGTCTAAGGTTGCAATGCGAGCACCCTTGTTTGTTCCAACCATAAGGTATGTGCCAAGGTATGTGTATAAAGACAGAATTCTCTCGCCTCTTGGCATTACAGCAGCAGTAATAATGGTACCCAAAGCACCAGTGTCAGAAACTGTTAATTTAAAAATAGAAGAATGGTCGCCAGCATAACCACCTAAATAGATTGCGTTGGAACCTTCTGTTACAGAAGTCCAATCCCACAAAGCAGGCATAACAGTTGAACCATTGATAAGTGTTCCACTTGCAGCGTTCATTGTTGGTTTAATATCAACCGCTGCTCCTGCACCTTTACTATTAAAAGTAAGTTCATAGGCTGAGTAAGTTCCATCAGTAAATCCAAACCCAGCAACAATTCTACTCTTAACATATTTAATGGCTACATGGTCTGCTGTTAATGCATTATATGCGTAATGTTTATGTGTTGTACCATCGGATAATTTAACATCATAGATGCCAGCAGTTGTAGCCACATACATGTATGTACCATCTGATGTAGTAGCAAGGATTGTTTCATTGCTAATAGAAGAATAGTTAACTAATGCTGTAGATGTACCAGCGGTTGTAATCTTGTACATGGCAGTTGTCTGCGTTGTGCGTACACTCATGTCAGTTCCTACAAGGAAAGGAACTCCCGCATCGGAACCACCTGAATCAACCTTGCATTTACCAGTAAAGGCTTGTGCAAGCGTAGTTTTTTTAAGTAATGTTATTTGTCCTGGAGTCCATATATCTATGCCATAGGAATCTTTGTAACGAAAGCGAACTTCCATGTCGTTGCCCTCTAAAGGCTCAGTGAAGTTAATGCCTTCGCCATAGTGCCAAGAAGATTGTGAGCGTGTCCAATAGCCAGAGCCTGCCAGGGTATGCTCACCTGGGTCACGCATCTGGTCTACACGCTGAGCACGGAACTCTGCAGTCTGTCGCTTGTATGGTGTGTTGTCTGTAACAGCCATAATGAATGGCAAGCCAGCAATAGCAACATCAAAGGCGTTAGCGTTTAAGTCATAATATGTAGAGAGACGACCAGATAAATCAATTATCGTGCGGTCTGAAATGTCAGGTGCTCTTGATACCATGGCTTCTCCTTGTGTCTTAAGAAATAATAAATGAGCAGTTTAGACCCATACTCAGGGGTAATAACTATTTGTTATTCAGTTGCCTGCATTGGCTAGGTCACGGGCTTTAGTCATTAGTTATTCTCCTCAATAATTAAATGTGGTTCCCAACTTAAACCTTCTTCAAACCAGTGATAATCATTCCAATTTTCTGGTCGTGGAACAGGTGCTTCCCATTGCCAAGTTGTTTCATTAAACAACCAAGATGGATATGGTTTTGCAGGATAAAATACATCTTTTTCAGAATCATAAATACTTCCTTTACCTGCATACATTTTGCGTATGCTGTTATTATAGGAAGTGCGAACGCATTTTTGTCCTCTAAAATTTCCATACCAAGTTTCAGGGTCAAGACCCTCAATTAATTCAGTTTCATCTATTCCAGTAATAACTTCTGTTACTATATTATTTTCATCTAAAAATGCATAGTGTGCCATTATACGAAACTCACCGTCCCTGTTCCTGCTGTAAATGTTGTAGTATAAAAACCACCGCTTGGTCCACTTGTTGAACTTGTTAAACCTCCACCAACAGAAATAGTGCGTGTAGAAGGATATTTAACAATTACAATACCTGAACCACCTGAACCACCATTAGTTCCGCCACGGCCACCACCACCGCCACCGCCACCAAGATTAGTTGTTCCGTCTGTTCCATTAGCATTAGAATTACCACCCGCTCCACCTCCACCAGAGCCACCTGCTCCTGCAGAACTAGCAACTTGTAGATAAGTTTGTCCACCACCACCACCACCAGCATATGTAACTGATGAACCGCTAAGTGAACTTGCAGCACCAGCGCCACCAGCACCAGATGCAGCATTAGATGAACCGTTGCCACCTACTGCGCCAGCACCACCTCCACCGCCGTTGGCTGTTGTTCCACCCATAGCACCGCCAGCATAACCTTCAACTGGAGTAAATCCTCCAGCATTGCCAGGACCACCAGAACCACCAGAACAACCTGAATCTCCTGAACCACCGCCAGAACCACCAGCAGCACCATCATTAGCAGAACCAGGGCAAGAACCAGAAACTCCACCACCGCCACCGCCAGTAGAAAACAATGAACCAAAAACGCTATTGCTTCCATTGCCAGCCACTGCGCTAGATTGATTTCTTGCTCCACCTGCACCAACAGTTACTGTGTAATCTGTATTAGTAGAAAAAGATTGAGTTGTTAGGTTTCTAAAACCACCACCACCTCCGCCACCAACTTGTGTTCCTGGTGCTCCGCCTCCACCTGCAACTAATAATATGTCAAGATTAAAAGTAGGAAAGGCACTACCAGCACGAAAAGAAGTATATGTTCTTTTTGTTCTTATTGAAGATTCGGTTAATTTAATAACTGCCATTAGGAAATCTCCACTCCTGAAATGTGAAAATTAATTGTAGTAGCAGATGCAAAGCCTTTAATAGTCTTTGTAGTTGCAAGGACTTGTTTTAAATCAATAATTGTAGAATCGTTGGCAGCAACTATAACAGTTGTGCCAATAGATACATCATCAAGAAGTAATGTAAATGTACCAGCACTTGCTGCTGTGTTAGTTACTACAATGTTAGTTACTACTGTAGTTGTAGCAGATGGTACTGTATATAGCGTTGCACTTGATGTTGCTGCTGCTGTTCTAGCCAGCGCCTTAGTTGTTGTAGCCATTAGTTACTACCTTTCGTTATTAGATTGCACCCATTATTGTTAATAGGTCAAAGTCTTGCTCATATCCACTAGCATCTAGTTTTGCTACAGTAGCAGATACTATTTTAGTTAAACCATTAATTGTTGTTACAGTGGCTCCTGAGCCAATAGATGTTGAACCTAAAGTTGGTGCATTGTATCCAGCAACGGTTCCCCAAGAAGATGTTGTTCCATCAGTTGTTAGGTATTTACCTGAATTACCAGTTTGTGTTGGTACTACATAGGCTGTTGAGTCAGTAGCAACCAAAGTCTTAGATGATGGAATTGTAGTTGAGTTAATAGTTAAAGCATTAATGTTTGATACAGTCGCACCTGAGTTGATAGTTGTGCTACCAAGAGTAGGTGCTGAGTAAGATGATGTTGTAGAAATAGCCTGCCATGCAGAACCACTCCATGCATACATAAGGCTAGATGTTGAGTTCCAGTATGTAGCACCAGTAATGAGTGCTCCACCTTGATTATCAACCGTAGGAGCAGATGCTTTAGAACCTAAGTAACGGGCATCGTATGCTGTATAAGTTGTTGCTGCAGAGGTGGCAGAAGTTGCTGCCGATGTAGCACTTGTCGCTGCTGCTGTCTGACTTGTTAAAGCAGAAGAAGCAGAAGTGGCTGCGCTAGTAGCGCTAGTGGCTGCAGCAGTCTGTGAAGTTAAAGCCGATGATGCACTTGTTGCTGCACTTGTAGCAGATGTGGCTGCTGCTGTTGCACTGGCTGCTGCAGATGTTGCACTTGTAGCAGCAGCAGTTGCACTTGCTGCTGCAGCAGATGTTGAAGCAGCAGAAGAAGTAGCAGATGTTGCAGCGCTTGAAGCAGAAGTTGCAGCAGCGCTTGCAGAAGATGCTGATGCAGTAGCCGAAGTTGCAGCACTAGATGCAGATGTAGCAGCAGAAGATGCTGATGTTGCTGCTGCAGAGGCGCTAGATGCAGAGGCTGTTGCAGATGTAGCAGCGCTGGCTGCGCTTGTTGCTGCAGCCGTTGCAGAAGCAGCAGCACTTGTGGCACTGGTAGCAGCAGCAGTCTGTGATGTTAATGCTGATGAAGCAGAAGTTGCAGCAGCAGTTGCACTTGCAGCAGCGCTTGTAGCGCTTGTTGCTGCTGCTGTTGCTGATGCTGCTGCACTTGTTGCGCTAGTAGCAGCGCTTGTTGCAGAGGTAGATGCAGCAGTGGCTGAGCCAAGGATTGAATCTACATAATTCTTAGGTGCAGCAGATGATGCCACCATGCCAGCAGATGAAAGACCAGTAATCGTTCCAGCACCACTAACAACAATAGATGCTGTTGAAGTAACAGTGCCTGTAAGAGTTGCACCATTGATGGTAGGTGTAGTCAAAGTCTTGCGAGTAAGTGTTACTGATTGGTCAGCACCAACTACTGAACCATCGCCACTTTGAAGTCCGTGCACATGTGTCTGTCCAGCAGATGAAAGAATGGCAGTATCTGCATCGTAGCCACGAGCAGCAATGTGAGTTTGTTCTTCTTTGAAGTCACGACCAGATACACCATGACGGACAGATGTACCAGCAGCGTGTGCTACTGCAGGTGTGCTGTCTTGTCCACGGGTAATAGTAAGGGTGGTTGAAGATGCAGCCGTTACCGTTACTACTTCTTCTTTTGAACCATCTGGGTCAAGGATAAGTGTGTAGGGAACAGTTGATGGAAAACCGCTAACAGATACGACAGCAACGCTTGTTGTTGTATCGCCTGTTGCTGCTGATGAAATAGAGTTGACCAGCGTTGTCTGAATTGCTGTGGCGGAAAAGTTCCGCTTGAGTACTCCTGGGTCGCCTGCTGCCATGTGGGTGCCTTATCTCTGATAGTGTGAACGAACGGGGAATTGACGGCGCATGTTCTCCGCCACTTCGTTTAGACGAGTGTTGTAAACATTGAACAAGAAGCGTGCTGCGTTAGCACCGCTGCTTGGTCCACGCTGATTGTCAAGAACATCTGCTTCTGCAGATAGTGGACCCAAGCGTGCTGGGTCAAGGAATGAAACCATACGGAAGGCTGCTCCATAGACAAGCACATCTTCGGCATACGATGGCAGGCCAGTGACAGTAGACATTTCTTGTGATGCTGTTGAGTTAATATCAAATAGTGACGGGCGCTTAGCAAAAGCCACATTCACAGGACGACCTGGAACGATAGGTGAATACACGCTAAGGCTGTGTCCAAAGTTAGTACCATCGCCAAAGGCTGTTGGGTTAGCGGTACGGTCAATCTGCCATGCACGAACTGGTAGCCATTCTTTAGATGGACCAATGACTGAGTGAGTAACACTAAGGATGTTCTGCACTTCATCAGGAATATCATAGGTTGTACGAGCAGCAATGTAGTTGAACTGATACTGACCAATAGCAAAGACTTGTGGATACACAGAGTTGATTGTGTCGTTGATAGCCTTCTTGATTTCATAGCGTGGGAATACTGGAGAAGCAATAACCTTAGATAAGTTGTCATGTGCTACAGCAACAGAGCCACGCTGTCCACGCCCCCATGGGGCAAGGTTAAGAACATTGTCAATGTTGTTAGTGCTATTGACATACATCAATTCATCACCAATTTGGATAAAGCCACGGCTGGCTACGCTTGAATCATTAACTGAAATGCTAGTGTCTGATGTTGTTGCAGCAGCGGTAAGCCAAGTGGTTGATTCTGTATTCATTGTGTAACCGTGAAGAAGCGTGTCAATACGGTCAGTCATCTGTTCAAGAGTACTCACAGGTTAATGCTCCTTAAGGCTGATACTGCTGACTTACCAGTAGTTCCAGCAAGTTCATTGCACACTGCGTTTAAACCTTTATAGTTATTTGGTTGACGAGTTGAGTCAGCCTTGTAGTTCAATGCTCCTAGCAAATCCTTGCCAGTGGTACCAGCCCATAGATTGGCAGCACCTGGTGCCTCTTTAAAAGCAGTACGGGCTGGATAGGTGCCAGCATTGGCAAGCCTGTTTAATTCAGCAACGAGTGTAGAACCGTCATAACCTGTAGCCATAGTTACCACTTCACCTTGTCTGCCCAATACGCTGCACTCATTTTGCCTTTAGCAATGTTTGTTGCATGACGAGCCTTGAATGATTTTTGTCTTGCTGTTGGAGTCTTATCTCCAGTGACACCCTGCTGACCAAAGCGAATAGTCTTGACCTTATCTCCTTCTTTAGCCACAACTACATGTGACTTTGTTGGGTGACTTGGTGTGCGCTTAGGCTTGTTGAAACCTGACACTCCTGCTCGCTTTAGTCTTGGGTCTGTCATTTACTTTCCTTTAACCTTCTTAAGATTTGGATTAGACTTCTTTGCTGCTGCACTCGCACCGCGAGCACCTGCTGCAAGGATTGCTCCCGCGTTCTTCATTGGGATTCCTTGCTTCTTTGCGATTGACTTCTGTGCTGCTTTGAAACCCATTCCCTTTGGCATTACTTCTGTCCCAAAGTAGTTGGCTTATTAACCTCTGGGGCTGGGATGCCATAAGGGTTAACTGTTCCAAAGTTGTCATCTTGATTTACTACCTTGCTTCCGCATCCGCATGTTGTGCACATAATTACTTGCCCTTCTTCTTTAGCATTGACATACCCTTAGCAACTTCCTTCTTAACCTGAGCCTTTGATTCGCCCTTCTTAAGTTCTAATTTCTTCTGTGCTTTTGGTTCTGTCTTTTCGTAGGCTGCGTACGCTGCCTTCTTTGTAATTTTCTTTGCTGCTGCCATTTCGTTCCCCTTTTGTGTTATGACTTTGACATCTCCACCAACACTGATTGTGTAGTCGGCAGAAATCTTGATTGCCCTGCGTGCTGCAAACTCTGCAGCCTTCATAGAGTTCTTACTAAAGCCAGTGGCTAATGCGCCTAGTGCTATTGAGCCACCGCTACCTACTGCATATAACCCACGGTCATCTCGTGACCATAGGAAATCTTGGTCTACTTCATAGATGATTCCGTTAATACAGATAAGGGCATCAAAGCCAGCATCTGGATTCTTAGTTGTATCTGGCTCATAGCCATTGTCTTTGAGTACATCACGAAGCGAAGGCAGTACCTTGGTTTGTACGAATACATCCGTAGTTACTGTCTTAATAAACTTAGGTGGTGTCCAGATAAAGTTGGCTATGTTGCCAGCAATGGCATCGCCTGCAAAGGCGAATACATAATCACCCTTGCGTGTAACCTTTTCAAAACTCTTGGAGAAGTATGGCTTGTCATCATAGGTAGTCATGGAATCTGCAGCGATTACCGCCCAGCCTTTTCCCTGAATACCTACGATGGCAGTCATCCTTTAAATCCCCCCGTGTTGGCATCAAATGCTTTACCAACTTTGTTGGAATCATCTATTGCTTTTTGAACTTGCTTTGTTGATGTGCCCGCAGGTTGAATACCTTGGTCACGAGCAGACTTGTAAAGGTCTAACTCTTTGTTCCACTTTTTCTGTGGCATGTTTTCTGCTCTGCCTGCATCGCCAGTACCTAGTTCTAAAGTACCAATCTTGCAACCAAAACATCCTTCAACAAACTCAGGGTGTTTAGTTTTCTGATGTAAGTTCATAGTTCTGTTATGTACTCCCCATAATCGCCACCGATAGTTGGGTCGGTTAAACGATTCTTTGTTTTTTCATCAATAATATATTCATGTCCACCTAAGTAATGTTCAGTGGATGCTGCAATATCTGTTTGAGCGGGGAAACGATAACTTGAGTATTGTCCATCAATCATTAAGACAGAAACTCCACGGTGGATACCGTAACGAATAAACAGTCTGTCCCAAGCAATCGGGGTTTCAAATACTGTGGGTGGTACAAACTTGTACTCTGCCATTTATTCTCCTTGTTAAGTGTAGAGGGCGGGTGAAAGAAAATTAACTCCCGCCCCCTACTATCAAATTATGACTGGATTGATGAACCAGTCTCAATGCGGTACAACGCAGCCTGACGGTATAGTGAGAATCCAAGGACTCCGTACCAACCGATAGGGCGGAAACGCATCAAGCGGTCAACGACTGGTCCGATGATAACATTTGGCTCCTGTGCAACTGCCTCCGCAAGTGCCTGCTTTCCAGCAAGGATTGTGCGGTAGTTGGCTGTTACTGGAGTTACTGTTACAACAGTTGTCGCTGTTACTGCTGCTGTGTTAGCAGTGTCAACAGTGATTGTAGTTGTTGAACCAGATGTAACCAAAGATGTAATCTTTGCACCTGATGCAATACCTGTACCTGAAATCTTATCTCCTGCTTCTGCAGAAGTAGCAATTACAGATGATGAAGCCACACCAAATGTGTAACCTGCTGATGTACCAGCAACAGTTACTGCTGTTGTAGCAAGTGCTGTCTGGTCTGCGCCATCTACGCCACGGTACATACGAGGTGTTTCTACAAAGTAGGCACCTTCAAATGTTCCGATAGTTCCTGGCCAGAACTGTCCTGTGCCAGTCTCTGCGTACTTGTGCATGTCGTTCCATCCACCAACGCCTGTTTCTGCACGAAGGTCATGTGAAACTTCTGGGTGGATACCACACCAGTAGAGTGAACCTTCGCGTGGAACAGCCTTGTTTGAACGCAACTTAGCAACACCCTTACGGATGTTAGCAGCAGTGATTGTATCTGTTGCTGTGATTGTAGCAGTTGATGTACGGCTTCCACCGTAGATAACATTTGAACCAGAGCGCAATGTTTCCATTGCAATCTTGTCTAGTGAGTCAGCCATGTTGAACGCGATGATGTCTGCAACTGCAGGGTCAACATCTGAGAGTGAGAACAATTGCAACTTACGAGTTACAAGTGATGCGTTTCCGTATTCAGCGAGTGATACTGAAACTGTTGAAACATCTGACAGTGCTACTGCATCTGGGTCAGTTGTTTCTGATGAGAGTGCGGATGTTGCCGCAGCCAAGTCATTGTAGATTGAGAATACAACGCTTGAACCTGGCATCGCTTGCTGAGCAGGGCGCTTGTCTGCAACTGAACGAATCAGTGGCTGAGCACGAAGCGCAAACTCTACATAGCGGTCATACGCAGTTTTGATTAACCCTGCAAGTGCAGAGGTATCTGTATACGCCATAGTTCACCTCCTGGTGATTGGTAGTTTTTAGTTATATGTTTGAACGCCAAGGATTGAACTTAAATCAGCAGCCGATGTAGCATTTAAAATCTTTGCAAGTGCATCTTCATCTACACCTGGTGGTGTACCTGTTTGCATTACATTTTGGATTCTACGCTGTGCATCAGAGGCAGTCTCTTTAGCCTGAGTTGCCTCAGGTGACTGCTGTACTCCGAACACATCGCCATACTCAGTAAGCCATGCTGACACGGCTTCTTCTGTAGTATCAATATCCTGTGGGATAAATGCTGCGACTTTTGGGTTAATTCCCTTTGCTGATAGAACATCCTTGACAGTACGCTGACGAGTCTGTGTTTTTAATGTGGTTGCTTCTACTTCAAGTTCTTTCAAACGCTTTTCAAGCGTGCGATTTACCCTGCGTAGTTGCTTGACAACATCCTGTGGCTCATTGCCAAAGTCATCATCTTCGTCATCGTATTCGTAATTGGTAGCCATCTACCTATCTCCCTTTGTTAGTTGTATTCGCAATCCACAAACAAGGTTCGGGGAAACCAAGTCGGCTATTGCTCCCAGTCTTATACGCCCCCCTGGGCTGGTCGGTCAGGGTGGGGATTCTTTATATTGCTGTTTCTCGCTTGAGTGAGCCAGAGCCTAACCCTGAGCCACCACCAAAGCGTGCTGCTTCACGGGCTGCACGGCGTTGGCTATCAAGAATTGCTGCTTGGTCTTTGCCAAGGATTGCTGATACCGCTTGAAGGTCGTTGTAACTAGCACCTTCAATGGCTGCCAGTTTGCCTTGGTTACCTGCAAGTTGACGAGACTGTTGGAAAGCCACATCAAGTGATTGCAAGTCCATAGTTCCTGCAGCGTTGATGAATGATTCGGCAACGCCGTATCCTTCTTTGCTTGTACCAAAATCAAACTTAGACTTGGCAGCCTTAGCACCAATTTCTGCAGCACGGGCTTGGCGTTTAATAATGTCAATGCCAATTTCTGGATTAAGCAAGTATGTAATTGCTGCAGATTTATCTACACCGTAGTACAGGTTAAGTTCTGCAAGTATATCTGGATTAGCCTCAACATCTTGTGCAGCCAAAGCAACTCTATCTTCAAACGCTTTAGGCGATACTAAGTTACCAATCTGCTTACCAAGTTCGGCAGTGGTTCCAAATATCTTTTTGTCAATGCCATAGTAATCAAGGGTCTGTAAGAAACCTTTTTCCATACTGATGTACTGACCCGCATCTACCGCTTTACCAGCCTTAGCAAGACTTTCCATACCAGGAAATCTTTCTTTCCAGGCTGGAGTTTTTTGCAATTCTAAGTACATTTGAGACTTTGTGTAGTCCTGCTTAATCATGTTGTCTAGTTCATCAACAAGATTCTGAGGTAAACCTAAAGCCTTGAGAGTATTACTAAATTCTGTACGGGCATCAAGTCTGCCTTGCTTAGCAATATCATCTGCAGTCTTAGCAGCAGTATCAACAAGTACACCATTGTTATAGGTTGAGCCAAACATAGTACCTGTGTACGGTTTGCTATCTACAGTAAATGGGTCAGTAGTTGAACCACTGCCACTGTAATTAGAACCTGTTACTGGATTGGTTGTTAAAGTAGTAGTGCTAGTTACAGGCTTAGTTGTAGTTACCGTAGTATTGGTAGTTACAGGCTTAGTTGTAGTGCTGGTTGTAGCAGGTACAAACCCTGCAGGTTTCCAAGTACTTGATGTAGCATCCCATACTGGAGGCTGGGCAAGACTGTTAGCACCTACGGGTGAATCAGGTGTTGCCTGTGTTGGTCCACCAGTTGCACGAGCACCATACTTTGCTTGGTTTTCTGGAGTGTCAACGGCTGAATAAAGTTTCCATGAACCAGAAGTTGTGTCACCAATCCAACTGTAATACTGAATCATTCCTACTTTAGTTGGTGCTTCTGGGCGAACAGCAAAGTTATACAGTGGGTTAGTTTTAGCGCGAGCCTCTGCCTCTGCTGCATTTTGTGCATCACGAGCAGCCTTTAAATAATCTACTTTTTCTTGTTGACTCATTGCAGCACGCTGCTCTTTAGTTAAATCAGCATAAGCAGTCTTACTTGGGTCTGGCTTTGTATCAACAGTAGCAGTTGTGATAGGAGTTACAGTAACATCAGGGGTTACAGTAGTTACAGGAGTTACAGTTCCGCTTGCTGCGTTAATACCTTCAATGGTATTTGTATTGACTCCACCATCAGGCAATGCAGCCTGAGGAACTGTTGGTTTAATTCCTGATGCAGCGTTAATACCAGCAATAGTTGTTGTGTTAATAGTACCGCTAGTCTTAGGAACTGATGTAGAAATACCAGCAGCATTTGCTGCTGCAACAGATGCTGCAGCCCCTGTTTTTTTAGTAAGTTCATCTACAACAGGAATAACAACAGTATTTTTTTCTACTAATGTAGAAGCCTTTGCTGCAGTAGGTTCAGTAACACCAGCCAAAACATTTAAAGCACCAAGTGATGATACTTCATTGCCACCATCAAGTAACATTACATCTGGATTAATTCTCATTAGCCTACCAATCCGAACATCTTGGCTAAGTCAAGTGCAGTTGAACTGTATGTTTCCTTAGCGTTGCGTGTCTGCTGCCATAGTGGGTCAGACTTAACTTGCTTAGTAAAGTCTGCAAAAGTACGAGCAGCACCAGTAGTGTTGTCAACTGTCTTAGCCATTAAGTCATCCCAAGTAACATTGCTTTCATCTACTTCAAGTAGGTTAGCCATCTGTCCACGGTATGAGCGAGTAGCCTCATACAGTGTGCGACCTGAGTTAAGTGCCTCAACAAATGCTTTGTTGTTAGGATTCTCAAGTGACTGACGGCGCATCTCTGCAATGTAATACTGTGCATCACGCCCATCGCTTGAATCAAGCAGTGAGTTGTTAATCATCTTCTCATAAGTAGGGTCAAGTTTGACACCATAGGCGTAGGCAGTATCACGAATCTTTGATAGTGAACTACCAATCTCACCGCCACCTGTGAACACAATAGGTGCTTGACCTGCAAGATAGTCTCTTAGTTGGTTATCATCCCAGCCGTTTTTGACGGCTTCTTGTGCGATACCACTGACATAACCAGTCTTGTCGTAAGCCTTACCAGTTACAGGGTCAATACCTTGTACAGTAATACCTAGTTGTTCTAGGTAACTAGATACAGAAGCAACCTTATTACGGATTAATTCAACAGTTGTTGATTGTTTGCGTGGGTCATGTGTATTTAAATACCATGAGCGTAGGCTAGGTAGTGTTGTTTGCCACCAAGATGTGCCTTCAAGTTGTCCCTGAAATTGTTCAGAAGTCCAACCTTCTTTAGACGCTCTATCAAATAACCCATCAATCTCAGCCTTTTGTTTTTTATCATCAAGTCCAGCAAAAGTTGAACGAAGGAAGTCAACATACATTGTCTTAAGTGCAAGGTCTTTAGCAGTAACTGCTGCATCGGCAGCAGCCTTCGTTGCTGCAGCCTTGTCGCTTGCAGCCTTTGCATCTGATTCTTTCTTGGCTTTGTCTGCTGCTGCCTTTGCTTCATCTGCTTTTTTCTTTGCAGTAGCAGCATCTTGTTCTGCTTTAATTTCAGCAGCAGTTTTAACAGGTACAGTAGGACGAGTAAAGGTTCCTTTGTCATACGCATCCGTTCCTGGAACTAGGCTTTCACCTTTAGGACCGTACTTAGGTGTAGGTTGACCAGTTCTATCTGCTTCGCGCTGTGCTTTTTCTGCTGCTGCTTTTTCTTTTTCTTTATTTTTAGCAGCAGTTTCTTTAGTCTTAGCAGCAGTTTCAAGCGCAGTAATCTGTGCCTGATAGTCTTTAAGAAGTTTTAAAGAGGCTTGATATTGAGTCTTGGCTTTGTTGTATGCATCTGTGCCAACTTTTTCTTTGTCCATCATCATGCCCCATTGGGCAACGCCAATCTTGACAGGACCAATTTTTTCTTTAAGTTGCGCTAGTGTAAGTGCCATAGTTATGCCTGCGCGTTTCTAACATCAGCAGCAACTGACTGATAGATAACATCAAGATACTTATTATCTTGCTTTATCTTGTACTCAGGTGATTGCATGAGTGCGTTGCTAAGAGCCTGTTGGCGAGCAGCAGTGCTTGTATCCTGTGATTGAGACATGACGAGGTTAATTGCTTTTGAGTAATCGTTACCTGTGGCATTGCGACCAAGCATTTGCTGGTAAACAGATTGAACTGCGTAATCTGCTTCCTGCTTTGTAAAGACAGGACCAGTACTAGATGTGCCACCGCCATTTGCTTTAAGCGTGGAAAGTATCTGTGCTAGGTTTACACTGCTCTTTGCCATTATAGGACCACCGAATCATTTGCGAAGTAACGGTTAATAAATTGTTCAAACTCTGGGCTACCATTTGTTAGTTCATCAACAAACATCTGATATACCTCAGCAACATCTGCATTGCTTTTAGCGCTAAGTGTACCTGAACCACCTGCTGCATCACGCTCTTGAAGGATTGCAGCAATCTGCTTGCGACCATCTAAGTAAACAAGTGCTTGCTTTACTACAGCACGGTTACCATTTTGAGCCATCCACTTCTTATCTTTAAAGGCTGTCTCAAGAATTTGTGCACGGCGTTCGTACTTTGCTTTGTCAGGTGAGACATAGGCTGAGTACCAATCAAGGTTATCCACCTTCATCTGGTCAAGCCATGCTGCCTTTGCATCCTTAAGAAGCGCCATGTTTGGGTCCTTAGAGTCAGTAATACCATTTTGCTTTTGGTATGCACTGATTTGTCCCATTAAATCTTGGAACTCTGCCCATCCACGCTTGACATTGGACTCAATAAGAAGTTCATTGGCTGTGCGATTCTGACGGTATGTACTTCCACTGCCAGGTGTAGCACCATGCTTGTACTGCCATTGATATGCAGCCTGTGAGAAGGTGTACTGGTCATCGCCATCGTTAGCAAGAAACCCAAGTAGTTCTGGGTCACCTGAACTCTGAGCCTTAGCCATAAGGTTTGAGAACTTACGAAGGTTACGCACTGTGCCAAGGCTTGGCTCTAGTCCACCCTCGTTCTTTGATTGACTGATAGTTGCTTCAAAGAAATCTGGATACATCTCAAGGAACTTAGCCTCAGCCATTCCCATTACACGCTCACCAGTCTCTGGGTCGCGGTAGTCAGCATACTGCTGTTGGAACTGGCGGTAAGTTTGAGCATAGAAATCAATCTCAGGAGCAATAGCAAATGGTGCTGAGATAGAAGTCAAAGCGCGAAGGAAGAAGAACTTGTTAGTTCTATCTGTAACTTCTTGTACCGTTGGCGGAGTTGAACGCTTGCCTTGGTTATATGCATAAGTTTCATAACGAAGCATCTGATTGTATGAACGAACATACAAATCATCCTTGCTCCATACTGTGCTCAATCGGCGTAGCGCAGATGGCAAGAACAAGTCTGATGCCTTCTGTGGCATACCCGCTGGGAAGAATACTTTGAGGGCATCTTCTAACTCTGGGCGTTCCTTAAGTACTAGGTATGCAGGAAGTACAGCAAATGGTCCAAAGCCTGGGTTACCTGGCTGACCTTGAGTAATAACATCAAGGCTTGTCAGTGGAATGTTGAGATTCTTAAATGAATCCTGTACAACTCCACGCCATGCCTTAGGCAATGAATCAATAAATCCTTGTGGCACACGCACTACAAGGTTAGCCTGTTGTCCACCCTGTAACTTGCTTGCATCTGTAATGCGGTTGCCATCTTTGTCAACAATAGTTTGACCATTGACAACCTGTGCAATTGTACGACCAGCGGTAGCAACAATCATTGGGTCCTCGGCAACCATGCCACCCCAACGGCGAAGTGTGTTTTCGTATGCTGCATAGAATGGAAACAGCAATTTAACTACACGGCTAGATGAAGCACCAGTACGGCGAACAATTGTGAACAATGTGCGCTCAACTTCTTGGCGTGATGTTTCACGAGCATGAGTTACAGCACGGTTAAGTTCATTAGCAGTAAGTTTATCTGAACCCTTAACACGCTGGATAGCCTCAAGATTTTGCATCAATTGCTTGTCATACATGGCTACTGCCAGTGGATGACGAGCAAATACATCTTCTGGAAGTGAACCAAGAAAGCGCATAACACGGCGGTTAACAGTGTCAATGATGCGTTCTTGGTCTTTGTATTCCTTAGAACTAACAACAAGTAAACCGTTTAATGGTTGTAACTTTTCAGGTGTAGATGAGAAGCGTTCTGTTAGAAACTTCTGTACTTCTCCACCTGATAGAGGGCGACCATCTGGGTTAGCGCTGCTAAGAATTAACTCTGTTTCTGCATCTGGAATATAAGCCCTGACTGCGCCACGAGTAGTGTTTAATTTTTCAAGTAACTTCTCATCCATCTCACCGCTAGATACTTTGTGGAAACCAAAGTACTTACCAGCCTGAGTGTATGTCTCGTTAGCGTAAGCCTGTCCCTCACGAGTGTGGAACCATTTAAGAATATCGTCATCAGATTTTTTATCAAGAATCTGACGGACAACAGCATCCATAACACCTGTCTCAGGGTCACGGAAGTGCATGTTAAGAATGTTTGCCCAGCCCTCAAAGTAGCGTGGGTCTGTTGGCTCAACTAAGCGAACGCTGCGTGAACCAATGCCTGTAAGGAAAGCCATCTCTTGATTAGATACTTGGTTGTTCCAAGTTTGTTCAGCAGATGTGCGACCCATGAACCAAGTTGCATCTTGGTATGCCTTAGGCAATTGATATGAATGTCCACCAGCAGTAACTTCGTGGTAGCCATAACCAATGCGCTGCTTAACAGCGTTTGATTCTGCTACATCAATACGAGCACCAAGGCGAGTAACGGCATCATCAAGTGCTGAAAGAGATTCAGCCTTGCTACGAGCAATGTTTGCAGCAGCATCTTCAATGCCGTTGTTAATCATTGATTGCAAACCATCTTGTAGATAGTAAGGTGATACAGCGTTATCTCTCATGCCTGAGCGTGCACGCTTGCGTGATGCACGGCTTGCTAGACGGCGCTCCTTAGGAGTCATATTGGCAGCCTCAAAATCAACTGCAACATCTGCCATAGCCTGAGGCATATTGCCTTCTTCAAGTGACTTGATGTACTGCTTTACTTGACGAGCACGACCTTTATCACCAATTGAATCAGGAAGAATAATATGACTTAAGCCAGCAGCACGCTTATCATCAGAAACAAGAAGGCTCCCGTAACCATTGTCTTTAGCCCAACGGGTAACAGCATCATCCTTTGCCTGCCAGCCTTTTGTCTTAAGCCATAAACTAAAGTTAGAAGTTTTGTTGCCAAATACTTCTGTCTTAAGTTCTTCTGGCAAGTTGCGCCATGAGCCAACAATTTCTGTTGGAGTCATATCACCTTTGGCTGCAGCAAATTCTGCTTGTTCTTTCTTTGTAAGAGTTAATGTCTTACCATAAGAACGAATCTGTGCCGTCTTACCTTCGTTGTAACCTACGCGGAATACAGGGCGCTTGGTCCAGTCTTTAAACAAGACTGTTTCTAAATCATCTGATTCAGTAGCAAGTACAAGTGTGTCGTAGTCAATAGCCTTGACACGCTGCCATGTGGCACCTTTTTTAATTTCAACTTTTTTGCCTGCGTTAACAGCATCAATCATATCTGATTGGAGTTTAAGCATGGCTTCGTTGGTTATATCTTCGCGCTTAGCAGAAGGATACTTAGGTTCTTCTACAATTGCTTTTAATTTAAATGTTGGTGCAATTGCAGGAAAATCTTTAGTTGCTGGTTCACCTTCGGCTTTAAAGACAACTTCAAATCTTGTTCCAGGTGGAAGCAAAACTTCTTGTTCTGCAACAAAAGAGTTATCAAATTTTAATCCAGATTTTTCATATCCAGGAACTGAAACATTTGCAAAGTCACCATAAGTAGCGTTGACATCTAAACCTTTTGTACCCTTAGGTAACTCAATTCTTACAACAGTATCTTTTGGTACACCTTGACTATCTGCAAGTTTTCCAGCAAATTTTTCAGCACCACGATATGCTTTAGATGTAGATGTAAAACCTTTTTCCGTAATGATGTCGCCAACTTTAGCGTTAAGAATATCTTGATTAGATGTTCCACGAAATACAACTATGTTTTCTTTAATAACACTGCGTTGAATTGCTCGTTTAAGGTCATTAACTGGAAATTTACTTGCGCTTTGTTGCGCTTGTAAAGATGCATTGCCACGCAATACTTCTTGAAGTGACTGACGAACAGATGGAGCACCTTGTACATATTCTTCAAGTGCGTTCATTTCAGTAACTGGCATTTTTTCAGCAACAGTAGGTGAACCAAATTCAGCACCAGGTGTTGTTTCTGGTCTTTCACCAAGACGACCAGGCTTGCCAGTCTTAGTTGGGATGTACTGTTCAATGGAGTGGAATGTTCCACCCTTGGCATAGCGGTCAGCAATTGACTTAACGCCAGAAGTTGCTACAGGGCGTGACTCATCAATCTGAAATTTAGTTGGAGAACCATGGTATGTAACCTTTGATTCTAAATCTGCAAGTGCGCCCATGAGAAGTTTAACTTCATCTTTTGCACGCAGTGGTCGTCCACCTTCAAGTGGCATTGGACCTTGGCGCTCAATAAATCCAGTCTTACTGTCAAGCAACTCACCGAGGCGTTGGTTAATGTGCTTGACCATCTGATTAACAGTCATGTCATCGTTGCGTAGCGCATCAATGTAACGACCAACTTCATCGTTCAAAACTTTAGAATCATCAGCGCGACCAAGCATTACATTTACATGGTCACCTAAGCGTGAAAAGCCTGTCTTACGGTTATTAAAGAAGCGTACTGCTCCCTCTTTACCATTGGCTAGGAACATACCTGGTAGGGCAAATCCTTTAGCAGCCATAGATAGTTGAGCCTCAGTCAAGTTACGAACTGTGTATCCAAGGCGCATCAATACAGATGTCTTAAAGATGTCGTTTACTGTGTCAAGGGCAGCAAGTCCCTTTTGTCCACGCAACGCTAAATCTTGTGTGTCAATGCCTGAAAGTAATGTTTTAAGAGAACCCTCATGTGCATCAATTGCGTACTTAAGTTTACGCATGTCAGCAATAATAACTGTGTTGGCTGCTTCACGATTTAGAATCGGAGCAACAGCGTGCTGAATAGTATCGCCTACAAAGTAAGAGATAAAACCTTGGTCTTTGTGTTTTGCAATTGCACCAGCACGGCGAGAATCAAATAACTGATACAGCGTATCAATTTCTTTTTCAGAATACTTTGGGAACAGATGACCCATTGCAATTTTTTCTGCATTGGCAATAACAGTCATACGCTCTGCTTCTGTAGCAGAAGTTAAATAGTTATCTGCTAACTCACGAGCCTTAACACCAAAGGTACGACCAGACAAGTCGTTGACTTCACGCAAGAATGTGTTGAACTCTTGGTATGAGTTGCCATCGTTGACATTAAATACACCACTTGGCAAATCATCACGGAGATAATTAACAACCTTGATAACTGGGTGAAGGCTTGTCTTTTGAAAAGTTTCAATAAAAGGTTCACCGAATGTACGGGCTGCTTGCTTTTGTCCAGCCTTAATAGACTTGCCAGCCATTGGTCCACGCTCAAAGCCATACTTAAGTTGAGTACCACCTGTTGCAACTTTATCCATTGCCATTGCATAGCGAGTATCTGTTGCAATCAAATCTGTTACATAATCAGCAATAGCAGCGTTGTGCTCTTGCGATACAAGGATGTCGCCTTCTAGTTTACCATTAAGCAATTGGCGCTCTGCGTGCGATGGACCATCGAGGAACTTTTCAAGTACAAGTCCACTCTGCGGGTCACGCTCAGCAAGTGCTGCCATAACTTTTGTATTCTTACCAGTAACAGCGCTGAATACTTCGCCAACTTCTTCAACAGTCTTAGCACGACCAAAGAGAAATGCCATGGCATCAGGGTTAGTAACTTTTTTCTTTGCCCAATAGCCAGCCTGTTCAGCAGCATCTGTCTCTGCTAAGTACTGTAAATCTTTAGCAGCAGGACCTTCACCCTTAAGACCAGCAGCAACAAGTTCATCAACCTTTTCAGGTGTCATTGCTACTTTACCAAATACAGCACGAGCAATGCGACCGTTAACTTGGTCAAGCATTGTTGCCTTTGATGCAATTACTGCACCTTTACCAAGGAATCCAGTAAATGTCAGTGGGTCAATAACCGTAGATGCAACAACATCTTCTAAGCCAGAAAGAATCTTGCCTGTGTACTGGTCCTGAAACGCAGCCTTACGGTCCTCAGGATTAAAGATGTCAAAACCTGCAGACATGAAGCGTAGGTTATTCTCTGTCCAGTCTTGAAAGAAACCACTGCGTTCGCCTGAGTTTTTACCAGGTGATAGTAATGAAAGCGTTGCTTGACCTAAAGAAATTTCTTCTTTGTTTGCATCAACACGCATCTTGTAAGCATCATAAGATTCGCCTTGATTTTTAAAACGACCATACATCAAAGGTGTATCAAGGATTCCCTTTGCAACAGCCTGGCGTGCAACGCCACCTAATTCATAAGACTTTTCACCTACGGCAAGTACGCCTTTAACAACACCACGAATTGGTGTAGTACCAATTTTAGCAATGTCTTTGGCTACATTTAAACTGTCAACATACCAAGGGTCATCATTGGACATTGCAGTAGACAAGTCATGATAAAGACCTGCAACTCCCGTAAAGTCTGCAGCACCTTTAGCCATCTTGCCAAGAGTGTTAAACCAACTCATACGGCTGTCACTTGACTTCTAAGCCAACGATAGTAGTTACGAGTTGCATTGCTTGCTCCAGGCATTTCTGCAATACGAGCATAGACAGGAAGAAGTGCTGCTAACTTAGCCATATCTTCATCTGTCTGTGCTGCAAGTCCTGCAGTTGAGGCTAGAACTTCTGGTCCTGGTGTTGTTGCATCCATAGCAGCACCAGCGGTAACTGCGTTTGGGTCAGTACCTTTAAGTTCATTAAGAGTAGGGCGCTTTTCCGCCATGTCCATTACAGGTGCTCCACCGCTACGACCCTGAGGGAGCGATACACCTGATTTATTCATCTTTGCAGATGACTGTAATTCCATAAAGTCTTGTGCACGGTCAATGCCAACAGCATATTGAGATGCCTGTCCTGCACTACCTGCGCCACCTACGGCGGAGACTGAAAAATTCTTTGCTGCTTCTACTGCCATTGTTTTATCCTTCGCTATAAGAGCGGTATTTGGGTGGACAGTTTTAAATCATGTCCAGGATTATGGATTAGTTTGAACCGCGAGTACCAGATGGTTGCTTTGTTAACATCGTTACTGATGCCTTAGGCTTACCGCCCTTAGGGGTACCTGTCTTGATTGGTCCAGAAGTTGTTGCCTTAGATTGTCCTGCACCACCCTGGTTAGCAGGCTTTGATGCCTTTCCTGGTTGGTTCTTTGGCTTTACTGGGTTTCCAAATGCCATATTTTTTCACCTCCTCCTAAGCGGGTAAGCGTTTGATAAGAGATGCCTGTAAATTAGGCTCTCCCCGTTGGGTTAAACCTGCTAGTAGCGATTGAATGTCAGGACGACCGCCTGGTGCCATCTGTCCTGCTGCCACTCCTTGCATACGACCTGTAGGCGCTAAGCCTTGAGGTAGTTCTTGCCCCGCACCTGCTGGAACCTCACCTGGTTGCCCCATAAGAGGACTTACTTCTGCAGGGGTAGCAGCAGGAGGGGGATTCTTAGGAGCCCACGCCTTTTGAATAGCAACTTCAATTGCTGTTCCTTTTTGGCGTTCGCTAATTACGGTAGAAAGTTTCATCAAAATGTCTGATGGGTCTTGTCCTTGTGAGGCAAGTGCTGGAATTGCTTGTGCATAAGAGGCAATAGCCTGTTTCATTGCATCACGCAGTTCTTCTGTTTCAACTTTTTCTTCTTCTTGAGTTGCATTGAAGTTAAATGGCATCTGACGGCGTAGGAAATCACGGGAAATTAACTTATCTCCACGAGCCTGTAGACCAAACACCAACGCACGGTTGGGGTCAAGGCCAGCCATCAAACCATACTGCACATCAACTGTGTAATCGCCGTCAATATCTTTGGCAGGCTTGTACTTAATGTTGTACGGGGTGCCATTAAAGATACCTTCTAGTGTTTTTTCCTGCTTACCAAAAATCTTTTCATCTGTCTTAAGTGCTAAAGCCATCAACTCTGTAAATGCACGGGCAAACATTGAGTGTGCTGTCTTGATTTGTGTATCAAAACCACCCATAAGAGCCTGAACACCACGGCCTGTGATGATAGAAGCATCTGAATTACCTGTGCGAGTCTCTGGAAAACGGATACCTAAGCGTAATTCGCTTTCAAGAACATGCTGCTGTTGGAAAGTATTTGCAGGTAGTTCGAGCGGGACTCTGCGAATTTCATTAGGCTTGCTGGAACGCATAATTGCATCTGGTCCAAGGGCTAACTCCTGTACATCTTGAGGCATTGCGATAGGTGCCTGTACTGATTTGGTTGCTGCTTCCAAAGAAAGCAGTGCGTAACGAGCCTTAGCAACTTGAATTGCTAGTGCATCATCAAACTGTCCTCGTGATTGGTCATCAATAGATGGTCGGCGTACAACGCGAACCATACATTCACCCATTGGGTTTGGAGCACGGTCAAGAACAAGGTTACTGCGCTGAGGCAAGAACAAAACATCTTGGTCTGCATCATGGAAACGCACAACCTCAGACATAGTTGACTGTGTATTCTTGTCATAAATCAAGTGTGCAATCTCTGGATACTGAGACATCAGTTCCTGAGTTGGCTTGTTAATGCGTTGGAAGAACATTGTGCAACGACCAAAGCGGTCAATGACTGGGTATGAACCAATTGAATCCATAAAACGGATGCGTGGCATCTGTGCTTCATAATCAACTTCAACTACTGCAGGTACAAATCCGTAGGTTACATAACGGTCTGCTGCGTTAAACATCTGTGATTGCAAATCAGAAAAGTCAACAATGCCGTTAACGATTTCTTCACGCTTGTCAGCCTTACGGCGCACTGCCTCAGACACCATAGATGTAGAGTTGCAGTTAAACGCAGGTAGCGGTGCAATTGTTTCTGCCAAGTCGCGGGCTGCAACATCCACCATATTCGCAACGATTGGATTCTCAAAAGGACCATCGGGGAATAAATCTGGGTAGACATCACGCATCCTGCCTTGACGAACCAAAAGAACTTGATTCATTCTCTGGTCACGGTCATCGTACATACGGCGATAACGGTCGTAGGTATCTTTGATTTCGTCAATAGATAGCGCCATGTTCACCTCCTACCTTTGTTAGATTGTCATTAAATCGGATAAAGAAATTGTTGATTGCTGAGATTTGTCATACCGTGTGTGGAACATAGATTGACGGGTATGGTTGCGTGCATAAACATTTGCACTATTGATGCGGTCACGAACGGCAAGTTCTGTAAACCAGAAAGCCATAACGCAGTCAGTCTTTTGAGACTTAGGTGCATCGGGGTACCAGGTAACTAATTGCTCAATAAGAGCCTTGAGTCCTTCTGATGAGTGAGTTGAAGGGAACTCAATTAAGTTAGTTCCTTCTTCATACCCATGGAATAAAGTGGTTAGAGATGCAACACCAAAGTCGGTGTCCCATTTATTTTGTCCTGTATGGTGTTCACGCAATGTTGCACCTCTAGCCGATAGGTATTCCCGTACCTCACGGTCCTGGGTAAGCATTGCTTGAAATGCATTTTTCTCAACACGCCACTCAGAAATTTTGTATTTATCAGTCCAGTCTTTTATGAGAGTTCTGATGTCATCTGGCTTCATGCCAGGTACATTGGATACATCTAACAGATAACGCTTCTGCGTTGCAATATCTAAAGCAATACAGACAGCAGCGGTATAACCAGACATAGCAGGGTCCAGTCCAGCCACAATGACCAGACCATCCATGCCTTCATGTCGGTTGCCCGCCTTACCCTTTGGAATCAAACCAATGTTGCGAGCGCCATTGATAACGCCCTTGATTGCTGCAGCAGGGAACGCTGAATCTTCATGAACTTGTTGCTGTTGGTAAACCATTGCCCACAAGTTGGGAGACATACGACTTCGCTTTTTAGACAAAGCCTCGCCATCCCACTTGGTATAGAGTCCATCTTCATCGGAGATACCCTTACCAGAGACAGGTGCCATATTGGTCTTAGGCCAGAGCGTTACCCAGTCCTGGTACTCATCTTTAAATTCCAAGACGGCAGGTTGTGCAAAATATGTCCAGGGGGAAGTTTCATCTGGATAGCGCATAGGGTCGCGCAGTTCTGAATACAAGTCTCTTGGGCGAAGGCGTGTGCCTACGACAAGTAATTTACCACCGTCATTGTCAATACGCGACATAACTTCGGATTGAATCCAGTCAATCTGCTTTTCATATTCATGGGCGTTGGTATGGTCAACACAGTCGTCCATGATAATTAGGTCAGCACGGGCACCGTAGATATGTCCACGAATACCAATGGCTTGCACCGTTGGGTCCTTTTCACCAGAGTTACGAGCCTCGGATGATAAGTAAATAAGGTCCTGCTTCCACGAATCAGAGTTCTTTTCAAAGCCGCCTGGAGGTCCAAAGGCAAGGTGTAAGTCCTGATAACGAGGATGGGTGAGTCTGTTCTTAATGGAGAGCAGGAACTTTTGCGCCATAGCCTGAGTCTTGGACACCACCAAGATACGGATGTTAGGGTTACGGCAAATCTGGTAGAGCGCGTAGTTGACCGTAATGGTCGTAGACTTGGCGTGCTCAGGTGGTGTATTGATAATAATTAAATCTTTATCCCCAGGCTCATATATGATACTAGGGTGTATATCGGAAGGGGGTGTACCTTCCAGTAAATCAATCCAGTGTCTTTGATGGGTAAAGACTTCTACCCCAAGGTATCTGGATGAGAACTCTGGAAACGGTGGCACCTCTACGGTACCTGTCTGTAGTTCGCCACGGGCGGTCATAGACCGCACTTTGTCTATCTGGGTACGGAATGTCTCATCGGTCTTACGGTAGTATTCGTAGGTCTTGACGGACCGACCGACAGCATCCATCGCCTTTTGGACAGAGTAGCCCTCCATCAGAAATTCTATAATTTGCTTTTTAATAGCATCCGCATTTTTAGTTTGCGAGTTAACTCTTTTATTTTCCATAGGCATAGTAGCGATTCCGCTTTATGTTAGAATCGCAGTTTATCCTTTCCTAACCGTAGGCTGTAGCCCCAAGGCGGAAGCCGTAGGTTAGGGCGTAATGTAGGGGCAGCCTATGGGGCTGCCAATGCTTAGTGGTAAGGCGTAATATGTAAAGCCTTACACTATGTATTAGGTGTCCAGAGGACACTAATTGGACATCTTTTTTGCAATTATTTTTTGTGACTTAAGCCACTGTACTATAAGTGCTGGTCAGAGCCACCCTCCCCTATCAAACTTATGTGACTACCTACATATATACATAACTTCACACATATTTAAAAACCCTGGGTTCGCTCACTGTCATTCGCTCCCCTAAAAACACACCTTGCTTTATTGCTTGCCCTATCTGCTTGCCTGCTTGCTTGTGTTCTTGCTTGGTCTAGTTCGCTTGTGCGCTATTACTAGAACAAGCCCGCATGAATCGCGGGGGGGGGATTGCTTGGCCTTGTGTGCGCTTGTGTGCGTGTCTCACTATGCGAGACGGCTAAGCCCTCACGCTCATCGGTGTGAATTGCATCACATTTGGCAATTTGAGCGTGTTCGGTGTTTGACATGCCTCAAGGGAGGCGCGTATAAATCTCCTTGTGAGTTCAAATCGGACTTACGACATGACAGGAGATGATTCAAATGACAGCAACAACAGCAACCAAGGCAACAGGCAAGGCAACCAAGGCCGAAGCACTCTCAACTCTCACCAAGGCGCTAGAACAGGCTCACGAGTTGATTAAGACCGAAACAGGCGCACCCCGCGCCACTCTCCTCGTGACTCGTGACCTCAAGGGCAGAAAGGGACATTTCACCCCGTACACACCATGGCAAAACGGGGCAGAATCTTTCAATGAAATCGCTTTCAATCTTGAGCATTTCACAACAGGCGAGGAACTCTTGAGCACTCTCTTGCATGAGGTTGCACATTCAATGAATCACATGAATGGAATCGAAGATTGCTCAAGCAACCAATATCACAACGCTAAGTTCAAGGCTCAAGCGGAGGCGTTAGGGCTTAAGACCGAAGAAATCAAGGGCAAGGGACACGCCTCAACATCGCTAACCGAGTTCGGTGCCAAGCGTTGGAGCAAGGCGCTAGGAATCCTCACCAAGGCGCTAGAACTAACAGCAACAGGCGAGGGAAGCGCCAAGCCTAAGGGCAGAAACACCAACCTCCTCAAGGCGGTGTGTGGTTGTGAGCAGGTAATCCGCGCCTCTCGCGGTGTGATTGAAGCGGGCGTAATCTGCGCCCTATGTCAGACAGCGTTCAGCGCTTAAGACAGAAGAAAGGAGAGGGGCGGAAAGCCCGCCCCCTCCCTTACTTAAGACAGGAGAAAAAAAATGGCTCAGAGAATGAAACTAACAATCAAGGACATGGAAACAATCAAGGAGATTTTAGACAAGGCTTATGATGATTTAGCAGCAGACCTAGGCACACCAGCCGAGAAATGCGCAATCATTATTCCAATCGTGAAGATTAGCGCCATGATGGAAAAGGAGAAAGCAAAACTGTCTTAAGACAGAAAGCCCCCGCCCGATAAGTCGGCGCGAGTTCACGACTCACGGGGGCACGAACTCTCAACCTAAGGTAGAGGGTTAGGTGTGATGAACATCACATCGGAAATGGCAAGGAATTGCCCGATTCGGTGGGATGATTACACCAAGCAAAACCACAAGGGGAACCGTTCTTCTTGTGTATTAAGACAGGAGATAGAAAATGACACTAGAAACACCGTTTGCCGTTGACCAATTCGTCCATGATTTCACCCTCGTAGTTGATAACGACCGCGAAGCATACTTTGAAACCATTGACATGGTACGCGCCAAGAAGGAAAGCATGAGCGCAATCAGCGACACAATGCGCGAAGGCTGGGCGGAACAGATAGCCAAGGCAGTTGATGTCTTAAGACAGAGTGGCGAGGTTGAAAGCGTGACGATTGACATCATGAGCCAAATGCTCAACGGCTGGGGGTCTAGTGCCTTTGACCGAATCGCCCGCCACTACATCACGAAAGAAAGCGAGGCTTAAGACATGACCCAACTTAATCATTTCTATGTTGAGATTTATTACTCAGTGAATGGTCATGATTGGTCAGAAATTGAGGGCTTTCTACATGAGGCAGATTTCTCAGGATACCTTAAGAGGAACCATGACCGAATCAGAAAGTTCAAGCGAGTTCAGAAAGTTGTGGCTTAAGACAGAATAAAAACATGTGATGCAAATCACAGCCTCAAATGTTGAAGAAACCGCGGTGTTCATGCCACCATTGAGGCACTGGTAACAATCCCGTTACCTACAAGACAGGAGAAGCAAGTGAAGAAAGCAGAACTCAGAGCGGGCGTTGCTTACTATGCAACCTCACGCAATAACGGCATGGAAACCTATCAAGACTCAGTGTTTAAGACACACAAAAATCACGAATACAATCGCCACTATGTAGTCTTTGAATCAGACGGACAGCCTAAGACTTCATACAAAAGCGCAAGCGTTATATGGATGACCAAGTGCTCAACCTTTGGTAAAGAGTGCCCAACTCACAAGACAGACGGGCTTTATACCAACTGCCCACGCACAGACTTTCGCCTTATGGATATTCGAGGCGAGTACTGGCCAATCATTAAAGACATGCACCAAAAGCGTAAGGGTCGCTGGACTAAGGACATCAGAGCCGAGCGCCTTGTTCGTATCGCCAAGCGCAACCAAGCCAAGCAAGAAGAACCAATCAAGGCAGAGTTCTATACTGTCTTAAGTCAGATTACTGGCGACCACTGCTCATCTTGGAACACACTAGGTGGATTCAGTGTCGAGGAAATGCAGAAGATTACCAACGCACTCAAGGCCAGCCTGCCCTCAGTCATGGCGGTGGCATCGTGACCACACAATCCATAGCACAAGGCTCAGACACCGAAGGCAACCTATGGGAAGCACGCCATATTGCTAACGAGTATCACCTCTATGAGAACAACATCTACCGAGCAACCATGAGCACACGCACAAACATCTTGCTCTTATTAAGTGAGGCCTTAAGACCGAAAGTAACTGTCACAATCTGCGGTGATTGTCTCATCCCCCTATCCACATGCCAACACAGAAAGGATTACAAATGAAACTCACACGCCGAGGCAAACAAGTCAGAGCAATCTTTATTTATGTCTTAATACTTAGCGCGATGATTGGAGTATCAAGTGCAATAGGTGTATGGGATATACCCGAATCATGCTTGGTCGAACAGGTTGGATGTCCTGCTGGATACCCTGCCCCGTAGTGTGACGAACATCACACCACAAAATGCTTGACATGAACTAACCAAACCGATTAACTACAACTACCAACTAACGACAGGAGAAACACAATGGCACTACCAGAAGAAACACTAGAAGCACTAACCAATGGCGCTACCAACATGTCATTCAACGAGGACGGGCACATGACTAGCGCAAGCGGGTCAGGTGTGAACTTATACATTCTAATCTCACTCATCAGTTGGATTGAGTTAGAACTTAAGACAGGAATGAAGATGACCCGACATGGGAGCACACTTAAGAAGGCTAACGAAATGCTAGGTACTAACTACAAGCGTAAGCAACAGGCGCTTGACCACCTCAAGTCACTCATGTCAGTACTTAAGACAGAAGGTAACTAACATGAGCGCACAATGGGTTAGTTACTGGTATGTATGCACCTCATGCGACACCTCAATGGAGGTGACCACGAGACGGAAAGTTAATCGTGCGCCTCAATGCACATGCAAGCACAGCCATGTAGTTCTATGTCAAACAGCACCAGCACTTACGACTGTGGCTTAAGACATGAACTCACAAGAGATGCAAGCCACACGCACGCTAATCAAGCGAGCGCGTGAGCAACGCAACGCCAGCACTACGAACGAGTGGTTCGATTACTGGCACGAGATAATGATTAAGTACGAAACCAAACTAAAGACAGGAGAAAACAAATGATTCCAAAGATACAGGTAGGTGCATTACTTAAGACAGAAACTGCATACGATAAGGATATGAACATCACCTTTGAAGGACAGGAGGTGCGTGTTATCCTACATTGGGATGACCATGACGGCTTTGATATTCAGTGGCTTGACCTTGAAGGCAGGTGGATTGGTGCCCCAGCATGGGCAGATAAGATAGAGGCAGACGGAGACATGAGTGTTGGACATTTCCTTGACTCATTAGAACCACACACTGAGAAGGTAACGCCATGATACTTATGGAGTGCAAAAGTTGCGGTGTCATGGTGCAGAATCCTAAGACATTAAACTACATGAGTGAGAGATGCACGCCTTGTGAATTAAGACAGAGAGAACAAGCCAACCGAGCAATAGATACATACCTTGACCAACAAGCAGAGGAGAAACGAGATGCTCAACTTAAGACAGATACATCCATCGGCTAGACTGTGGATTGTTACAGCAACTATCTTAGGAACTATCTTAGTACTTAAGACACCAACTGGTCAGCAGTTCGTGTCACCACCACATGGCAAGGTGATTGCCTACTATCAGAACGACTACCAACGCTATGCTATTGACAAGTTGATGAAGCAAGATGACCTTGAACAGTACGCATGTCTCTATGAATTGTGGACTGAGGAATCTAACTGGCGACCAAAGGCAGTGAACAAGTCAAGTCATGCGCTGGGCATAGCCCAACTCATGCCTCGCACATGGAAGATACTTAAGATTAAACCCACGAGTAACGGCTACCGACAGGTAGATGCAGGGCTTGCATACATTGACAGGCACTATGGCAAGGGTGCAATCTGCAAGGCATACGCGCATCACTTAGCGAAGGGTTGGTATTAAGACATGAAGCCACAGTTCCACAAAATAATCAGTCAGACAGGTACCAAGAATAGGCACGGCAAAGGGCTAGTTGCTTATGTCTTAAGATACAACCAACGGCTATGGGATAAGGCAGTGTGCAAGGGCATAGATACCGAGGTGTTCTACCCAGCACAAGAGTTGTTCAGTCGTGACGAGGAGCGCATGTTTGAGAAGATGTGCATTGAGTGCCCAGTCATGATGGCTTGCCTTGAGTGGGGCTTAGCCCATGAAAGGTACGGCGTGTGGGGTGGGACGACACCACCTATGCGACACAAGATTCGCAACAGAATAGGTTGGGCTTTGACAGAACCTAAACTTGGGTGATACTGTCTGTCTTGTACACCAGCCCCTGTGAAGGGGAAGCATAGAGGTTGGTGTACATAGAAAAGCCCAGTGATACTCTCCTGTCTCGCTGGGTTTCTCTATGTATTAAGCCAGACTATTTATCTAAGTCAAGTTCCTTAGCAAGCATGAACACTTCATCACTTAAGTCATCAAGAGTTCCATCATTATAGATAACATGATTAAACATGTAGTTATCCATAGCATGCTCAGACTTATGACTATTAACTGCACTGTGATTGTGTCTGTTGATACGCCACAACGAACCACTTAATTTCTTGATTGCATCTGCTTCATTAGGATAACGAACATCAGAGATAACAACTCTATCGTTAGGACTTAAGTCACGAAGCGCCATCTTAATCCATACATCATCACCCAACATGGTGCGACCTACCTCAGTACCTAACACTTGCATTAACCTGCGTACCTCAGGGTTTTGTTTAGCCATGTCCCAGCCATAGTCATCTACATATTCAGCAACACGAGTGATGCTATCTAATCTAGGGTTAAGTACCATCAACGCATGACGAATCGGGTCAGCAAAAGATACTCTACGGTATCCGTAATTAAGACATAACAATTCAGCCGTGCTGTCCTTACCACTGCGGGCATAGCCACTCAATCCGATAATCATTTAAGCCCCCACCAAATACCAATAGCAAGTGTGCCAATATAAATCTCAAAGCATTTAAGATTCTTATACTTAACAAAGCCAATGCAGAACATGTTCCAGTTCCACTCATGTGTCATCATCATTGTTCTTCCCTATCTGGTCTGCGGTATCTTCGGTTGTTCCATTGTGGTTGCTCACCACCGAGTCGTTCTTGTAACTTAGTTAATGCACGAGACACACGCTTGCGTACTGCCTCATCACTAATGCTGTACTCAACAGCAAGGGCATCTATATCTATGCCACCATCTGCAAACCTACGATGTAGAAGCAGGTTGTCCTGTTCATTTAGTTTCTTAAGACCGAAAGACACATCACTTAACATAGCCTCACGATTCATGCCCTCGTTAGGCTTGCTTGAGGTAGAGATGAACTCATCCTTAGGTGATGATGATACTGTCCACTGCTCATAGTTCCACACATCACGCAATAACTCTTGCAAGATTTCATGCGTGTAATAGAAAGCATCCGATGGTACTGACTTGGTTTTATAGGCACGCTCTTTAGCCGCGAACTTCTGTGACTCATTGTTAAAGGTACGCTTGAGTTTAAATACGAGTGAGTCTTGCCCTTCCCACTCCTCAATCTTATGCCAATGTTCTAATGCCCATAGGTTCAGGTGTTGAAACACATCATCTGCTGTGACTAAGTGCCTATGAATACGGGTACATCTAGCAGCAGATAAGCGTGCTACTTTATAGACCTGCTCCCATAGTAAATCTTTCTCGTCACTCATCCTTAAGTATCCTCATTGCCTCTAGTAAATCGTTAACTGTAATGAGATAACCCTTGCTCCTGTTCGGGGGAATCTCACAAGTAATCTCTCTACCGTTCTGTCTTAAGGCATACTCTACATGAGATTTAGGAACCATAAGAACGCCGTGCTCTAGTACAAATGCCCAGTACTCTGCCTCTGATACAGACAAACCCGATGGTTGCCATGAATTAGAACGCTGGTACCAACACTCAACTTCTACATAGAGATTGCCAGTTGCGTGCCACTTGCGGTCACGCTTTACTTCAATGGTCTTACCCTTGGTCAGTAGTTCTTCTACTAACTGTTCACCTTCTCTGCCGTAGCCAAAGTCTAGGTCGAACGATGAGAGATTAGCCATTTATCAGTACACCGACTCGCCTTCTCAAACCATCAGCGCCTTCTGCTAGGTACACATCATTAACATCTTGTCCCTCAGGCATGAACACAGGAAACACATTGTCTAGTTCACGACTTAAGTTCTTAGCCATCTCTCTGCCTGCATTGTCACCATCACATAGCAAGATTACCTTGCTCCAATCAGCCAGCACCCGTGAGTAAAAAGGTTTCCAGTTGTTAGCACCAGGTAATCCGACAGCAGCAAAGCCCGCTTGTGTTGCTATCACTGTGTCAAGTTCACCTTCACATACAACTAAGGTGTCATCATCTTTATTTAATGCGTTGATATTAAAGATGTGAGTCGTAGCCCCTGGTCTTGACATGTACTTCGGGCCAGGTGAATCAGGACTTAAGGCACGAAAGCGTATGTCAATGGTGCCCGATGGTGTTAGGTATGGGATAGATAACTTACCGATGTATGGTTCATGTCCAACCTCAGGTGTCTTTACGAAGCCGAGGCGAAACATAGTTGCGGTCGTGTGAGTGATACCTCTGCTCCCCAGATACGGAAGAATCTCCTCTAGGTTTTGAGCGTAAGTCTCCGTTGCTCTCTCCAGTAATTCTCTCTGCGATTTGCTTAGCCTCATTAAAAGTAACTCCTTCTTTCTTCATGATTAGGGAATACACATCTCCTGCCATGTCACAGCCGAAGCAACGGAACCCACCGTTTTCTGTATTAAGACGAGCAGACTTTACTCTATCGCCATGGAAAGCACAGCGTACTGTTACCCAGCCACGCCTGCCTTGAGGTACATCAAATCCGTAGTGTTCTAGTACTTTAACTAAGTCATGCTTAGAGTTTTGCAAGAGCATCACTGAGCCTTTGCACTACATACGCATCCTCAATTCCCCTGTTAGATGCCTTGATAATGACCAGTGGTGTTGGTGCTAACTTCAATCTCTTAGACACACGGTAGTTCTCTGCCTCAACTAAAGCCTCACGAATCCAACCAGATAAATCTATCTTGCCGTCACGCCGTGGTGCCTTGGCTTCAATAACATAGAGGTCATTCTCCGTAGGTAATGCAACATCACCCACATCATTGCGCCCTGCCCGTGGCAATCGTTGTGCGTTGTAGCCTTGTGACATCAGCCAATCGGCAAGGTCAATCTCAAATGCTGCACCTCTGCGCTTATTACTTGCTTGCTGTGTTGGCATTTTGTACCTCCGCTGCTTGTGCTGCTTGCCAGTAAAGTGCATAGTAATTCTCATCATAAGCAAAGCGCTTCATGTGCTTGGCTATTGCACCAGTATGTGCATGTACTGGCACACCTGCTGCTTTAAGTTTACGGAAGAACACAATGTCCTCACCCACAAACTTCTCACCCACATTCTCAATCTCTGCAAACATGGACTGGTCTGGGAACTTCTGTCTTAATAAAGGAACCACTGACTTGTGCATCAGCGTAAGCCCCAGCCCTGCGTTATCAACCTTAATCACTTGGTTCTTAGGTAACGGATGTTTATATTTAATCTCAAACTCACTGTCAGTTTCATCAAAGAGTGCAGGCATAGGTTGCATCAACGATGACTCCATCTGCTTAGAGATAAAGTAAACACCGCTTACGACTGGACGAGCAATTTTATCTGCTGTATTCCATAGTAGTTCTAGTATGTCAAGGGTGAGCACAATGTCTGAGTCAACCCATAGCAACCAGTCTGTCTTAATACTGTCAGCCCACATATCAAACAAGGCTTGGCGTTGGCGACCAATCTGATTACCTTGTACACGCACCGCGTTGTTAATCGTAAGGTTGCGTGTTGGTGCTGTGATTGTGGTGTACATCAGACCTTCGGTGAACTTACCATCAGTCAAACCATTGTCACACCAACCAATAGATAATGTTTCTTTGGAACTATGCGCCATTTATATCCTCGCTCTCGTCAATAACTGTAAGGGCACTCTCGCCCATCTCTTTGAATGAAACAGAAAGAAGAATCAAATGGTCTGCTATTTCTTCTATACATTCTGGGCCATGGTTTTCTTTTAAATGTTTTGCATACTGGTTAACATAATCAGCAAACTGAATAGACTCTAACCAAATAGTATTGGGGTCATATATCTGCTTCGATGCCTCGTCAATTTGTTCAATGACATTAGGTAACTCAGCAATAATAATCTCTTTAACTTCCTGCGGTACCTTCAACTTCGTTAGCACTGCTTCCAGTCTTTCGGGTATAAGAAACAATTCCTCCGTCAATGTAAGATTTGTATTCTTCTTCCGTGAGGTCTTGGAACTGACCAGTTTCTTTATTCTTCCAAACAAGTGCCCTCCAACCAGCGGTGTATGTAAGTGCGCGAGGCATCAACATAAGTTGTGCCTTGATGTCAGTAAGAAAGCGCTCTGTCTTAATAACAAATTCATCTTTAACTTCTGTGGCTGGTACTTCACCAGCATTTTCAACAACTGATAACTCCCACGGGCTATCCAATCGTTGCATAAACATTTCTCCCATTGCTTCTCCTAAGGTTGTCCTACATCTAATACTTGCATACTTGCGGGGTCATACGAAAGCCACACGGGTGTGCTTCCGTTGGCATCGGCAGGTCCATAACGATTCTTAACAGCACACACACCCATTGTAGAAATCTGATTGATAACTGTAAGGATGAGTGATGGTGTCTGAGCAACCTTGCCATGTAATGCTTTTTGTGGTGGGCATGGATTACCAAGTACCCCCTCAGAGGTGTGATGACAAACCACAACCGCAGCACCAGTCTCCCGTGCCCACCACTTAAGTTCCTTCATTAGTGTACGCAAACCACCCCACTCATCTTGCGAATCCATGGTTACATCTACTGCATTGTCAAGCACAATCAAACGAACATCCTCACCTAAGCGTTCACGAGTAGCAAGTACTGCATCCTCAATGTCTTTAAGTGTTGGTGCGGAATCAAACTCCCAGTAGATATGGTCAGCAGGCTTGAGCATTTGCGCTGCCCAATCTCTATCCATTTCCATAAGAGGTTCAACTTCTGCTTGTTGTTTACCCGTAAGTAAAGCAAGTAAGCGAAGGCTCATCGTATGTGAGTGTGTATCTGCAGAGATATAAAGAGTTGGAACTTTCGCACGAACCGCCAGAGACAGAGCAAGCGTTGACTTGCCTGCCCCTGGCGGTCCAGCAATCATGCTCACCTCGCCGTAACGAATTGCTATTTGTTGAGCAGCAAGTGAGTGCCACACAACAGGAAGTGTTGCACCCCCTCGTGATTCTGTCTTAATAGCACGGCTGAGTAGGCGCATGGTTTATGCAGGTACCTTGTTCTGGCAAGCCTGCCCCTGTGGTTTCGGACATGCATAGAAACCCTTGTATGGGCGACCAGTTGCTTTAGCAATACCTGCTGGTACATGGCGCATAGGGCCAGCACCGCAAGTGCAATCAGGTGTTCCAACCATTGGCTTGTAACCAACTGGTGCTGGATATGAAGGCGCTACTGCTGCAACTGCTGAGTGGTCAACAACTTCTGGCTTAAGACCAGCGTTGCTTACTGCACAGATAGCATCAATGCTTGATTCTAAATCAGCAATAGATGCAATGCGTAGTGTCAAGCCATCTAACGCTGCATCTAGTTCAGCATCAGAGGTTGCACGGATGTTAAGTAAAGTACCCTTAGGTGTCTTTACATTTACTTGGTATAGCGATTCAGTCATTTGGTTCTCCTATAGGTATCTCTGGATAAAGGTGTGAGTCTTTGCCACCCACTGCATAGCATGATGAATTTACTGCACATGTACCGCACATAAATCCAGGTGCTGGGATAAAGATTTTATTGCTTACTGCTATCTCAAAGCCCTTAGCCCATGAGCCGAGGCGTGCCTCAGTATATCGGTCAAGGTTGACAGGCATCGTTAATTCTCCTGTGCGTGCCATGAAATAACTTCCAAGTTGTGGGCGAATACCAAAGGTTTTCTCCACAAGGATTGCATAGATACCCAGTTGTGTTTGAGACTTAGGCTCTGCACTTCCTGACTTAATATCTACAATCACTAACTCACCAGTAGGTGCAACCATTACGCGGTCAAGGAACGCTTTAATGTTTACACCATTGACTTGTTGATTCATTTCAGTTTCAATAGCAGGGATTCCTTCGGGTGTATCCCAAATCTTCCAGCCACTATCTTCACGGAACTGTATCCAAAAGTCCACCATCTTCGGACCGTTAGCCAACCACCATGCAGCATCTTCCTTGTTAGGATTAGCCTTAGTAGCACGACCACCAGCACGCCATGGCATACCGTTGTCAACCATTTTGTAGTTGTGTTCCCATCGCTCAATGAATGTAGCGGTAGAATCAAAACCCTCAGGTTTCATATCGTATAGTTCTGTGCACTCATGTACAGCCTTACCACCAGCAAGCCAGTAGGAAGGTGACTCTGCTACATTTTGTACACGGGTGAGGTAATACTGCCACCCACATCCAAGCCATGTTGACATGGCGGAATGTGAGATGTAGTTCTTACCCGTAACTTGTTCAAGTGTCATTGTTTCTCCTTCAATAGAGGAGACTACTACACAATCTCTGCTCTATTATTAGACACGCCGAATAGAATTACACATTTGTAATTTATTGTGGTTACACTGCTGTTCGTGATGAACAGGTTAAGTAGAAAACTGGTGAGGCCATCGAGCCGAACCAGTATAGCAAAGGATAGCAAGGTTGACTTGCGTAGTCTTGGACCTGTGCATGTTTGCATGTGTGGCTCACAAGTTTTTAAAGTGGGCGTTATGTTTGAAGATAAGGATATAAGCCTATGGTTTACAGATGCAGAGTGTTTCGCATGTGGTGCATTAGTGAAAGTTCCAACACCAGTAGATGATTAAATTAACTTATGTTGTGTGCTTTATTGTGAGCAACATCACATCATTTTTTTTTGCTTACAAGTTAGGCATTAAGACAGAACAGCGTGCTCGCCTTCGTAGACTTGGCGCATTAAAGAGATTACTAAATGGCAAAGTATGATTACAAATGTAATCTCTGTGGCGGGCAACAAGAGATAGATAAACCAATGGGTAGTGACTGGTCACCATCATGTTGCGGTGAAGTTATGTCACAGGTTTACTCAGTCATACCAGTGAAGTTCAATGGCAGTGGGTTCTATTCAACTGGTGGATAATCCGCATCACAAGATACTACTCAAACACTCTGACAAAAGGTGGGGTCTTTGTGCAGTATGTGGACCAACAAGGTTGAAGAAGAAACAGTACGGCTGGTCGTGTCGTAATAAGTACAACGAGTACCGCTCCCGCCATTACAAGTCAAAGAAACCACACTGTGAAGTCTGTGGTTTTGTGGCACAGCACCGTAGCCAGTTAGATATGGACCACATAGACGGTAACCATACCAACAACAAACCAAGCAATTTGCA
>Ga0208916_10000087_pt1 | contig 40599 bp, 68 predicted proteins | sample DEB19_08_DNA_5_FD_184523 | JGI IMG/M metagenome (GOLD analysis project Ga0208916, IMG submission 184523) | Aqueous microbial communities from the Delaware River and Bay under freshwater to marine salinity gradient to study organic matter... | ecosystem: Environmental > Aquatic > Marine >... | reverse complement strand
GGGAACATTGAGCGAGGCTCTTTTCTAGGGACAGAAGTTTCACAAATTAGCGGCATACAGCACTTAGCAAACTAGAGACATAATGACGACAAAAACGGCTGACTTTGATTGGTTTATAAAGCTTCGCGTAGCGGGACGAAAGAATAGCGTATCTCAGTCTTATCAAACGCCATCCGTGGTTGATGATAAGATCATATTGGCGCTTGCGCTATATGGAGCCGGGATGGGAACGAGGGCGAGACACGCAGCATGAAGCCAACCGGCCCTATCCAATGGTCTCTCAACTTTGCTCAAACCGAGTTTGACGTTCATCGGGACACGCTCAAGGCGAGGCTGACCCAGCAGGGAGAGGCCCCTGATGCGGAGGGTTATTACACCACGCAGCAAATCCTTAAGGCGTTATACACCGACGCCAAGGCGGAGCGCACGCGCCTTACCCGAGAGCAGGCCGACAAGGTTGAACTGGAGAACGCCCAGACCCGCAGGGAACAGGCTCCTATGGCTCAGGTGGAAAAAGTGTGGACTGCTTGGGCTATTGGCATTAGGGACGCGGTGAGGGACCAAGAGATTAGCCAAGAGCAGAAGCAGAACATACTAGCGGCGGTGCGGGACATCGACCCGGAAGAATACTTCAAGGAGGACGAACCGGATGATGCTCCTGAAGCTCAGTAAGCGGATTGCGGAACGGTTCCTTCGCATCCCGGAAAAGAAGCATGTTTGGAAGTGGGCGGAGGAGAAGCGGACGCTGCCTCCGGGGGTTACAGCGAAATCCGGTCCTTACCGGATTAAGCACACTCCATTCATGCAGGAACCGCAGGAGTCGTTCTTTGACCCGGAGGTGCAGACGACGGTTCTGTGTATGGCCTCCCGTGTGGGAAAGACAGAAAGCGAAATGAACCTGACGGGCTATACGATAGATCATGACCCGTGCCACATCCTGTGGGTTTACCCCACGGTGGATTCCGCTAAGAAGTGGAAGAAGGAGTTCTTTAATCCGATGATTGAGAGCAGCCGGTGCTTTCGCGGAAAGGTGAAACCGGCGCGGAGCAGGGACGGGGATAATACAATGTTTTCCATTGGCTTCCCGGGTGGGCGGTGCGCAGTCATCGGGTCCAACAGCCCCTCAGCCTTCCGTCAGATTCAAAGCCCCCGGGTCATCTGCGAAGAAGTTGACGCGATGGAAAACAGCGTTGAGGGAGACCCTATCCTTTTGGCGTTCAAGCGTGCAGACAACTACCGGGAGAGCGTTCAGGTCGTCAGCTCATCCCCAACGATCAAAGGACAGTCTCGGGTATGGGATTGGTTGGAGAAATCGGACTTTCGGAAGTGGCATTGTAAGTGCAAGGCGTGCTCCCATGAGTTTGTCCTGATGTGGAAGGATGTGAAGATGGACAACAGCCGGCCAGAAACGGCGCGGATTGTTTGCCCTGAGTGTCAGGCTGAGCACAACGATGAGGAAAGGAAGGCGATGATTTCGGGGGGGCGGTGGATTGCGACCAAGCCCTTTAACGGTATCAGGGGTTACTGGCTCAACCAGTTGGCCAGCCTCATGCCGGCTAAGAAGGGGTTTAAAAACCGGCTCCACCAGATTGCCAGTGAGTTCCTAGAAGCGAAGGACTCGGGGCCGGAAGCCCTGAAGACCGTCATCAACACGGTGCTTGCGGAGTGCTATGAGGAGCCCAACACGGCCATTACCTCGGACGGCATCAAGGAACACGCGGAGGAGTATGACCCGCTGGATATGTTGCCCCGTGGGGTGCTTATCCTGACGGCCTCGGCAGACGTTCAGAAGGACCGCATAGAGGTTTCGGTTGACGGGTGGGGTGAGGATGAGGAGTGCTGGTCTATCCAAGTCAAAGTCCTGTATGGCGACCCGAGGAAAGATCAGGTGTGGAAAGACCTAGACCAGTTATTGCTGACGGAGTTCAAGCACGCCACCGGGATGACCATGAAGATTGAGCGGGCGCTTATCGATATGGGTTACGCGATGGACCGGGTTCTAGCCTTCACCGGGCCGAGGGCGTTCCGTGGAGTGTTCGCGTGTAAGGGCATAAACAAGGTGGGGACGAGCGTCCCGCCGCTTATCCCGTCCAAGCCTAGCCGGAACAATCGGGCGCGGGTGCCGTTCTGGCCGGTGGGCGTGACAGCGGCCAAGTATGCCATTTACAACCGTCTGGTGATGATGCCGGGCGGCCCCCGCACCATTCACTTTCCTGCCCCAATCAAGAGCGATGGACAGGTGCGGGACTTTGGTTTCTCTGACGACTACTACAAGCAACTGACGGCAGAGCAGATGGTGACTCGCTTCAGCTTTGGTAAGCCCTACCAAATCTTCACAAAGGACCATAACGGGGTGCGCAACGAAGCCATAGATTTGCGCGTTTATTCGTTTGCAGCCCTGCATTCACTGGGCAGAATCCTCTGGCATAAACTAAAGGAGACCGTAGATAAATATGAGCACGACAACCCAAGGAAAAGAAACGAAGAACAGAGAGGCATGGGAGGAATTGGGGACAAGCCTAGCAAAGATGATGGGGAAGGAATCCCTGATTCACCATACGGAGGACGGGAGGCCGATGCTGGTGATGTGGGACAAGGGGAGCCCGCATCCGCTTCCGAGCCTGCTTCAATCCTCCCACACCAAAGACAACCCCCACGGCCTTTCATACCGAGACGCGCCCGCCCCGGGGGGTGGACTAAGGGGTGGTGAATGAACGAGATTAAGCCAATTAGGCCGATCACGCTCTCAGAACAAATCATGAGAGAGGATGATGAATATCGGCGTGTTTACTTGGAACCACTGAGAGCGAAGTGGCAGGCGGAAGTAAACCGCATGTGGCTGGACTTCTGTAGGGATGGCGAATTGATAATCGCCAAACCAAAGGACGGCAAATGAAGATGGCATGGCTTACGTCCCTGCGTGGGCTTTATCCGAATCATGAGGTTTATCTCATGGGAGGCGCTGGCTGTGTCCACTCGTTCCGCGTCATTGAACCGGAGCCCGTGGAAGAAAGGCCCCGGTGTTTTGTGGACTTTAGTTTAAGCGATGAACTTCTTGATGCGGTCAGCCAAGGAAATCGGGATGCGGCTGAGTTCGTGATTGAGATTGTAACCAAGTCCAAGGCAGCTAGGTTCCCAGCCCCTGAGAATGACCCCCGCTGAAACATTCCTGAAGTGGCTGAGTGTGCGGGAGGGGCGCGGCATTGTCCGTAAGGGACAGAGTTGGATGGCCAAGGACCTTAAGACTGGAGACGTGTGCTCCGCCCAATCCGCCGAACGCCTCGCGGCCATCCTTTCCGCAGACCCGGAGTTACCCAAAGCTATTAGTGGCTGAAGGTTGACAAAAACGGCTTTCTAAAGCCGATGTCATCCCAACCCAGCTACAAAGAACCGCAACAGATTACTGCGGGTGATACCGTTATCTGGTATAGGGTTGTAAGCGACTTTCCCGCTTCTGAGGGTTGGACCCTCAACTATGTTTTGCGTGGCCCGACTACGATCAAACTGACGGCGGCCACGTTCCAAACAGCTAACTACGTTGTTGAGGTGGCCGACACGGTAACGGCGGACTGGAAGCCGGGCCTCTATTCGATTCAGGCTTACGTCTCTGATGGGACTGACCGCTTCTCCGTGGAGACGTGGTTCCCCAAGGTTACGATCAAACCGAACCCTGCGGCGTTTGTCGAGGGAGCGGCGTCCAATCTGACGTTTGCCCAAGCAACTCTTGCGGCTGTCGAGACTGCTTTGCTGGCGTTGGCTTCCCGTAAGGTTTCCTCGGCCTCCGTCAACGGCCAGTCTTATTCCATTCAGGACCTGACTAAACTAACGGCCCTCCGCAACCGGATGCGGGAGGAAGTTCAGAGCGAACAGGACGCCATTCTTTTTGCTGCCGGTCTGGGTGGGAAAAAGAACATCCTAGTTCAATTCCCCCCGATGAACAATCAGGCGAACTGGTATCAAGAGGGCGTCCCGCCCGTTCAATAAATGCCCTCCTTCCTCTCACGTCTTAAGGGCGCGGCCAAGGGGTTCGCCTCGGGTGGCCAGCGTTCCCCGCAACGCCAGATGCCCAACTTGAACAAGCGGGGCTTTGACGCGGCCAACTGGGATCGGCTCACGCTCGACTGGGCCTCCCCTCTGACTACGGGAGACGCCGAGATGCGGACCCGTATGCGCGTTCTACGCGGGCGTGCGCGGGAGCTGGAGCGGAACGAACCCTACATTAATCGTTACCTAGAATCCCTTGTTAACAACGTCTTCGATCATCACGGCATTACCCTACAAAGCAAGGCGGGCGACCTGATGCGCGGCAAGGACGGGAAGCCGGTCTTCAAGTTGGATGACGCGGCAATCCGCATAATCGAAACCGCATGGAAAGAATGGTGCAAAAATCCCTTCGTCACAAACGACATGAGTTTGAACGAGGGCGGGCGTCTCATACTCCGCAACACGGCCCGCGACGGCGACACCCTGACCAAGTTCATCATTGACCCGTCAATGAATGATTTCGGCTTTGGGCTTCAGTTGTTTGAGGGCGACATCATTGACGACTACAAGAATACGATGGTGGCCGGCAACGAGGTGGAGCCACAGTCCCAGATTCGCATGGGCGTTGAGGTGAACTATTACCAGAAAGCCGTGGGCTACTGGCTGCTAAAGGAATACCCCGGTGACCAAATGTGGTGGAACACGGAAGGCTATTACTCCGAGCGCCACCCCGTTGATAACTACATTCATCTTTTCAAGCGTAAGCGTATTACGCAAATCCGGGATGTGTCTTGGCTGGTTCCGATCATGCGGGACCTGAAGATGCTGGATGGCTTCGATGAGGCGGCGATTGTCGCGGCTCGCACGGGTGCGGCCAAGATGGGTTTCTTTGTCCAGAAGGCAGCGGACGGAAACCCCTATGACGGCAGCAAAGACCAAGCGGGAAACCTCATTACCGATGCGGAGCCGGGTGCTATGGAGCAACTGCCCTATGGCATGGAGTTCCAGTCCTTCGACCCGAAATACCCTGACGCCTATTACGCCGACTTCATCAAGTCACGGGTGCGCCGCATTGGTGCTGGCGTGAACATGAACTACAACACGCTGGCGAACGATCTTGAGAACGTGAACTACTCAAGCATTCGGGCCGGCGTCTTGGATGACCGGGAAGGCTACAAGGCGCAACAGAGCTGGTTTATTGCCCGCTGGCAGCAGCCCGTCTTTGCCAAGTGGCTGGAGATTTCCCTCCTGAATGGTTCACTCAAGAACCCTTTCACGGGCACATCCCTGCCATTCTCCAAGCTGGCCAAGTTCAAGCAGGCTGAGTTCCGCCCCCGCCGCTGGCCGTGGGTTGACCCGCTCAAGGACGTTCAGGCTGACGTGCTGGCGATCAATAACCGGCTTACGAGCCGCACGAAGGTTATTTCCGAAAACACCTCCGATGACTTTGAAGACATCATTCGGGACACGGCTCGGGAGGACGAGTTCGCTGAGGAGAATGACGTTGATATGCCGTCCGTCGCGGAGTCCCCGGACGAAGTTAAGGACGAACTAGACCAAGAACCGGAAGCCAAACAGGCCAAGCCAGCCAACAAGGCAAAGTCTGAAGGTTGACAAAACCCATTACTAAAATGCCAGCAGTCGCCAAAGAGCCCAAGAAGATTGACGTTAACGACCCCCGTTTGCGCACCCTTCACCGTGAGTTGACCTTTAATAGAGAAGCTATCGACGCGGAGAAGCGCACTTGTGAGCTGGCGTTTGCCTCGGAAACCCCTGTTGAGCGGTATTTCGGAAAAGAGATTCTTCAATGCGATGAGAAGTCATGCGACATGGGCCGGCTTCGGGACGGTGCTCCCCTTCTGTGGAACCACCTCCCCGAGAAAGTCCTTGGCGTGATTGAACAGGTTTCTATCGGCATTGACCGCAAAGCCCGAGCCCAAGTCCGGTTCTCCAAGAACCCCGAGGCGATGCAGTATTTTCAGGACGTTCAGGACGGTATCATTCGGAAGGTATCCGTGGGGTATCGCGTGAAAAGTATGGTTCTAGATGAGAAAGACGAGGCGGGGGAGACCTACCGCGTTGACTCTTGGGAACCCTACGAAGTGAGCCTCGTCAGCCTCCCCGCCGACAACTCGGTAGGCGTGGGCCGGTCAGCAACCGAGCCAGTCAACAAACCAATTATTACCATGAGCGAACCCGCTGCGGCCACCGCCGCCACCCCTCCCTCAGACGTTCAGGCCGCCGTTAATCAGGCGTCCGGTCTTGAGGCCACCCGTTGCTCTGAGATTCTCGCAATCTCGGACAAGTATAACGTTCCTGCTGAAAAGCGGAACAACGCCATCACGTCCAAGATGACCCTCGACTCCTTCCGTAAGATGGTGATGGAGGAGGTCCTTCAGTCCAAGCCGATTCAGTCCAGTCCGGACATCGGCATGAGCCAGAAGGAGCAGAAGCGTTACAGCCTGCTCCGCGCCATCAACTGCCTTGCCAACAACAAACCGGTTGACGGTCTGGAAGGCGAGGCGTCCAAGGCTGCTGCCAAGCTCTACAAGCGTGAGGAGCCGGCAGCCGGCTTTACCGTCCCGCATGACATGTCCCAGTTTGCGGACAAGGAAACCACGCAGGCGCTTATGCGCGTCTCGCCGGGCTTCCGTCAACGCGCCCTTCAGGCCACCGCCTTCACGGGTGCTGGTGCGTTTGTGCAGACCGATGTTCTGGGTGGTTCGCTGATCGAACTGCTCCGCAACAAGACCCTGCTGAATCAGCTTGGCACCATCAACATGACGGGCCTTCAGGGCAACATTGCCATTCCGAAGCAGACCGCCGCCGCTACCGGCTACTGGCTGGATGAGGCTGGCACCGTCACCCGCACCCAGCAGACCGTTTCCCAGCTTGGTCTTACCCCCAAGCGCCTGTCTGCCGGCACGGCCTACACGAAGCAGTTCCTCGCTCAGTCGTCAATCGACCCCGAGGCTTTCGTTCGTGATGACCTCATGAAGGTTCTGGCTATCGCCAAGGACCTCGCGGGCATCGCTGGCACGGGTAACGCGCAGCCCCTCGGCATCATCAACACGCCCAACATCAACACGGTTACTTTCTCAACCACCGCCACTCTGGCGAAGGTTCTTGAGTTTGAGACCGCGATCATGAGCGACAACGCCGACATCGGCGCGATGAACTGGCTGACGAACATCACTGTTCGCAACAAGTGGAAGACAATCGCCCAGCTCGGTTCTACGTTCCCGATCTTCCTGTGCTCGCCGGACAACAAGGCGAACAACTACCCGATGAACGTCACGAACCAGTTCCCGACTGCGGCGACTGCTCCGTTCAGCGTGGCCAATCAGGTTATCTTCGGCGCGTTCAATCAGGCCATCATGGCGGATTGGGCCGGCATGGATGTGGTTGTGGACCCCTACACTCTGGCCCTCCAGAATCAGGTGGCCATCACCGTTTGCATCCTGACGGACTTCGGAGTCCGTCACCCTGAGTCCTTCTGTATCTCGACGGACTCCGCTGCCCAGTAACCTGCAACCCTCAACCAACTAAAACAACATGAGTGCAGATTATGATCTTCCGGGCTCGGTGACGTTCTCCGTCCTGACTCCTTCGACCACCATCACGGGCAACACCAACACGGTTAACTTCGACCTCGCCCCCTATCAGGGTGCGGTCGGCGTCATCCTGAACGCTGGTGCCAATACTGCCGGTGATGCTAACAGCAAGCTTCAGGCGGCTATCTACGATTCCGCCGATAACTCCAGCTATGCCGCCGTTTCCGGTGCCACGTTCACCAATGTGACGAACGCCAACAGCTATCAGGTCTATGACCTCGATACCCGTGCGGTGCGCCGTTACATGCGCGTGGTCATGACGGTTTCGGGCGTCAACACGGTTTATCCCGTAGGCCTCGGTATCGTTGGCCAGAAGCAGTATAACCCCAGCTAAGTTCCTTAACCTTGGCGGAGTAATTCACCGCCATTCCAACGTGCTCAACATGGCAGGCGGCTCCGGGTAACTGGGGCCGCTCTGCCGGGCACGCCAATTTCCCATATGAGCACATTGATTGTAGAGCCTGAGACCCAGACGCGGGGGGATTCTCCCGCTGTTATCCCGTTCAAGGACCGTCCCCGCCCCGTTGTTTACGTCGGGGCTTCCGCTTACGAGTGGAAGGCCGAGTGTCATTTCATGGACTCCCTTGTTGGGGCTATGGAGAAATGTCACAGCCTGATTATCCGGGACTGGGGCGTAGGTGATGCCGCTATTGGGCGTAAGCGCAATTATCAGGCGTGGCGTTTCCTTACCCAGACCAAGGCGGATTTCCTGTTTTTCATTGATTCCGACATCGTTTTTGAGCCGGTCCACTTTGACCGCATTGTGGCCCACAACCTTCCCGTGTGTGCGGGGGTGTATTTCAAGAAGTCGGCCAAGCTTGAGCCCTGTTTGGAGGGTAAGCTTGCCGACGAAGACCCAGTTACACACCTGATGAAGGTGAAAAGCGCCGGGACTGGCTTCCTTTGTATCCGCCGGGATGTGTTTGAGAAGGTCCGGGACATGATGCTAAAGGAAGACCCCGATAATTTCTGCTATGAGGGGGACCCGGACACGGAAACCCGGTGGGATTTCTTCCCGTTTGGCTCGCGTAACCGCTCTTACCGCTCTGAAGACTGGTATTTCTGCGATCTGGCCCGCCGTGCAGGGTTTGACATCAATGTGGATTGCTCGGTTCAGCTTGGGCACATCGGAAAGACGGTATTCCCGCTCATTCGCATGGGTCACACCGATGTTGTTGACCTTCTTTACCACAAATACGGCTACAGCGAGGAGCAAATCAAGGCTTGGCTTCTTGCGGCACCAGACCCGGCAACCTTTGAGGAGAAGAAGTGAGCGAATCGGATGAAATGTTCACCGAGATTCAGGATGAAGGCATGGCCGACATCGGGACTAAGGTTGTTTTTGAGATGGATGACGGGACCTATAACGGGACCATCAACAATCCCGAGGTAACGACCCAAATGCTGACGGGCGGCTATCAGGGGAGGGCGGTCATGGTCATTCTGGCAACCCGTAGCCAGTTTTCCCAGATGCCCGGCCAGCGGGGGGCCATTACGATTACGGCCCCATCCCTGTTTAACGCCACCCAATGGACCAGAAAGCAGGTGGAGGTATATGGGGCGGCCCATTATGCCATCACGGTCCAGCTCAACCAGCCTACCTCATGATGAAAGTTATCAATGGCCCTGAAGTAACCGCCAAACTAAGCGCGGGACTGAAGGACATTGCCCGGTTGACTGGGTTCTCTGAAAAACAAGTCACGAAAGGGGAGGCGGGGGCCATCCTGAAGACGTGGGCGGGGCGAACGAAGGTAGCAACCCGGGATAAGGTAGAATATCGCGCCAGAAAACGGGCGTTGCATGATTTGGGTTATACGAAAGCTGGCCGAGACGCCGCTCCGGGGGCCATTACGATCAACACCGGCACGCGAGGTCTTGCGGGCCGTCTATGGGTAAAGACCCAAGGCAAGCGTGGAAAACCTTGGCGTGAGGCCGGGGTGATGAACGTCAAAACGTTTGGATTTTCACCAAGAAACTTTCATTGGAAAGACGAAGATTGGCTTTCAATCGAAAGGGCGTTGGTTGATTCCGAAAATGCCATTAAAAAAGCCACGGAACTGGGTAAATCATCCGCCGGACTTGCGCGGCAATCGGTTATTCAGATTGCCGACAAATTGGGTGTGGACTTAGCCAAGATTCCCGGTGGAGGCATATCGCCTGCAGGTATTGCCAAGGCGCGTCTTGCCATGTCGTCTAAGGGTCAAAGATACATCAACGGAACCGCATCCGAAACCGAGGAAAAGAACGCTGGACGCTACTTTGTGACCCTGATTAACTCGCTCCCCTATCACGCCAAGGCGGGGCTAGACCGGACCCTTGCGGGGGTGCTGGCGGGGCGAGTTGGGCTTTATCGCCGCGTCTTTGGTAACGGTGCATTCAAAAGCATTCAGGCCGCCAGCCGGTCTTATCCTTGGATGAGGGCTTATCTCTCCGCCGCATGAACACCCCTTCAGACCTAGAAATCAAAATCCATAACTTTGCTGACAACATCAGCACGGGGGCGCGCCAATGCCTGATTACCAACCGGCTTGATGACTATTTCAGTATCCCAAGCGACCAATTTCAACAAGGTCCCACCTCTGGCGAGATTGTAACGGCTTTGAGCAGGTCAGTGGAGTGGGGCCAGAGGCCCGATACGGGCGCTATTGTGGCCACGGCATACGAGTTCAACCTGACTATCAGGCTCCGCACATTAAGGCCCGCAGACGGCCCTAGCGGGCTTGTGCCGGCCATCCTTAGCCAACACCAACAGGACGCGGCCCTTATCTTGACCCTGTTCGACCTGAACTGCGCACCGGGGGACATGAACACCACGCTTCGCGGGCCGTTCGGGGTTGAAAATCTGCCGTATTATTCGGTCAAGTTCCTGAATCTTCAGGGGTGCGTCCCTTACACGGATTGGGACTTTGACCAAGACGTTATGGAGATTACATGGGCGGGTTTATTTTCCATTTTGCCTACCGCATGGGGTAGTTGAGTTGACGCTAGCGCGTTTGGGCATTTGGCTTCTGGCATGGACTTCATGCTAGCCAAGGAATGGACCGGAAAGGCTTCGCCCGTGGGCTGGCTTATGTCGGAAAAGTTCGATGGCTGGGGGGTTGGCTGGGAAAACGGCAAACTTACGACCATTGAAGGGGTGGAATTAAACGCCCCGGATTGGTTCACTGCTGAATTACCGGACGTTGCCCTTCGTTGCGAAATCTGGGGTGGTCACGGCTCCTTTGAGGGATTGGCCAAGCGTCTCCGTTCCGATGACTGGCGGGGGCTCTCCCTGAAGATCATAGACGCTGCCTCTAGTTCGGATTTCTTTACGGACACGTATAGGGCACTAAAAGCTGCATCCTTTGGCCTTTACGCCCAAGTTATCAAGCAGGAGGTCTGCCTATCCCAAGCGCATTTAGATGCCTTCCTTGGCGATGTAATGGCCCGTGGGGGGGAAGGGGTTGTTTTGAGGCATCCCCAGTCCGTTTATGAGGGAGGCCCGTCCGCAGGCATGAGAAAGGTCAAGCCGGCTCAGGACGCGGAGGGGGTTGTTATCGGCCACAAAGAGGGCAAGGAGTCGCTTCTTCTCAGGCTAAAGAACGGGGTGGAGTTCCACATTCGGGGCAAACTTACCCCTATCGGAACCCAAGTTACCTTTCAGCACATGGGTTTTTTTGAGTCGGGCAAGCCCCGTGAGCCTAGGTATATCCGGGTGCGGCATCAATTGGCTTAGTCGTTTGGGTCGGCGGATTGGTTGACAAGGGGCGCTTTCTAAAGCGGCAACCCAACTAATCTATGGCATCCCAACCCAACACTTATTCCGATGGTGGTCTGATTCGCGGCTCAGTCCTCGTCGCCATCCCGGACTCTGGCAATACCTCGTCCAACGTTAACTACATCCTGAAGGACCTGAAGCCGGATTCCCCGGTTCGCTCGGCTTTTGAGTATGACCAGAACGGGCTTCCCTTCGCCTCGTCCCATGTGCGCGACTTCAAGAAGTTCAGCGGCACGGTCATGTGTATCACAAACACAAACGCCCCTGCCCAGATGACCAAGTTCCCCGCCGCCCTCTACGCGGGCAACGCCACCAACACCAATTACATTATTCAGAACATGTCCAATCCCCAGACCACGGAAGGTCTTAAGTCTTGGCAGTTCGACGCCACGGAAGTCATAAACTAAGACAAGGGGGGCGCTAAAAACCACTTGCCAGCCCGCGTCCCTTCAACGGCGCGGGTTTTCTTTTCAATGGAACCAGCACGCAGCATAGAGGAGTATCAGGCCCAGATTGCGCTTATCAGGGCGGGAGCCCACAAGCGGAGGGCGGAGGCATGGGCAATGGTTCCCGAGACGGTCCTTGGGATTGAACTTTCCCCGATCACCCCGGCTATTCACTCGCTTCTGGTTGGGACTGGAAGCGCCTACTTTATGGACCGGATTCCCACCGAGGGGGACCTTCGCAATTTCATTTGGTTCTGCTCTCCCCAGTTTAATCCCGACAGCCCCATTGCCTCCCTTCGTTGGAAGTGGCTGCAAATGTGGAGAATCAGGAAGGCGCTCCGCAAGGGTTCCACATGGAAAAACCGGCATCAGGTGGTTATCCACAACTTCTACAAGGCGTGTCTGGATATTCACGAGATTATCGCCGCCACCTTCAAGGACGGTCTTCCCCATGTGGAGACGGAGGAGCCTACGGAACCGCTGGCGGCTTCTTTGGAGGCCCAGTTAGTCGATATGTTCTCGCGGGAGTATAAGCAATGGCCGCTCCCGGCCCCGGTTCGCCACACCCCTATTAAACAGCTCTACCAGCTCGCCCGATGCATTGACCGCAGGGCGCTAGGGAAAGAAGCGAAGTATTACGATGCAGACGAGAACCGTTGCACCAAACGGTTTCTGGAAACGATCAACGCCCGCAACTAATGGCCGATTCACTTGTAGTTAAACTGGGGGCTGATACCTCTGAATTTCGCGGAGAGCTTAATAAGGCAACTCAGGCTGGGGAGCAATTCACGCGTGGGTTTGGCTCTGCTCTGGATGGACTCGGGAAGAAGTTTGGCAATCTTCGCTCGCTTGGCGGAGCGCTAGCGGTTGCGCTTGGCATTAACTTTCAGGCCATCGCGGAAAAGATTGCCCGTCTTTGGGTCGGGCTTTCTGAGCTTGAGGAAGAACGCCTAAAGAAACTGGTGGAGAGCACTGATAAGGCGGCTGACGCACAAGAGAAGAAGCGAGATGAAGCCAAGGCTAGGGCAGAAAAGAGGGACGAGGACTATGCACAGCGGGCTCTTCGCCAGCAGGAAATTGTGTGGGAAGCGCGGATGAAATTCTTTGAGGAAGAAAAGAAATGGAAGGAAGACATGGCCGATCAAACCAGAAAGGCCGCAGACGAGGAGGCTAAGAACCTGAGAGACCTTCAGGCCGAACTTGCTAGGCTAAAATTTGACGCTCTAAAACCTGAGGAAAAACTCGTTCAGTTGATCAAGGAACAGAATCTTCTTCAAAGACAAATTCGTCTAGATAAAGCGGCTGGCGTTAACACCGTTGCGTTAGAGGTAGAATTACAAAAAAATCTTAACCAACAAGAATCAATTCGTAATTCCTTAGTGAAGGACACGGCAAAGGCCGAAGCAGAAATTGCTAAAAGCAAGATGACCGCTTCTGGGGACCTTGGCGTAGCTAAGGCTATTGGAGGATTCCAGACGTATTTCGACCCGGCCAAGCAACAGGAATACGAGAAGATGCTTATTCAAAGCGCATCCCGGGACATTCAGCAGGAAATTGACGCGCTACAGAAGCAGGTTGATACCTACAAGATGAGCGGGGCCGGCATCGGCAAGTTTGAACTGCCGGCCCTGCAAAGCCGCATTCAGGCGCTTCGCGGTCGGCAGAGCAACATAAGCGACTACGTTTTCAACCCCAACTATCAAGACGCGGCGGGGCAGGGCATCTTTGCGTCTCAAGTCTCTACCATTGGAGACCCCCTTAAGCTTCAGAACCGTCAAACGGACGTTCTTACGGAAGTATCCAAGGGCGTTTCAGAACTTAACACCCGGCTTCAGGTAAACGGATTCGGAACTAATCGCTAATGCCCACCCAACCCACATTCTACAATGACGGTCAGTGGACCGCAGGCTTTCAGGTAGGAGCCGACAAACCCATTTGGCCGCTGCTAAACGAGGTTAGCCCGCCGAATACTTACTCCAAAATCACGGAGCTGAATTACCGCATCCTGCCGGCGAGTTATGCCCCCCTGATTGGGGCGCGGACCACTTACACGAATTACCTCCTTCAGTCGCAGACCTTCACCACTACTTGGACCTCCACCAACGCAACCCCTACGGCAGCGGGGAGGGCCAATCCGGATAATGGCGTTGTGGATATGTTCAAGGTGCTAGAGACGGTTACGAACGCGGAGCACTATGTAACCCAGACCTATGCGTTTACTGCGGGAAATTATGTGTTCTCCTTCTTCGTGGCTGGTGGCCTTGGACGGGACTACGTTTACGCCAAGGTGAACGATGGGGCATCCAACTTCACTTGCTTCTTCAACATTAGCGCGGGAACGGTGGGCACAGCTTCGGGTGGCACCGGCTCAATCCTCGCCATGCCGGACGGCTCCTATCGCTGCTCCATTGTATGCACAGTGGCAACCGGGTCCGGGGCGGTCTTCATTCAAAGCGCCTCGGATGCTTCAACGATCAGCTACGCGGGCGACATCACCAAGGGTTTCTATGTGTGGGGCGCACAGCTTCAACTGGCGTCCTCGGTTGGGCCTTACATTTCTACAACGACCGTATCCCGGTCAATCAGCTCGCCGTCTTGGCTGCCGTCCATCGATACCTTTGCTTATCTGGCTTACGAGTCTGACATTAGCATTGACCAGCTTCAGCGGGCGTCATTTTCGCGGAGATATGCCCGCATCCCGTCAACCCAATACATTTACGAGGGGAGCCAATACCTCCCCCTTCCCACAATCCCGAGTGGGGCCGGGTCTGCTTTCGCCATTCAGGTAAACACGCCCTTCACCGTTCTTGATGCCGGCATACTGGGAACCGCCGGGGCGTTCTCGGATTCGATCTACTACACCCAAGACCTAGCTCCCGAGATTTACGCAGGATACCTTTACGGAAGCAGCGGGTTTTTCGTGAAGGAATCAGTCAGTGCGGTGGTTGTGGGATATGCCACGGCTGGAACCTTTACGCTCACATACAAGACCAGCACCTCGGCGGGCATAGCTTATAATGCCTCGTCGGCCACAATTCAAAGCACCCTTAACGCCTTGGCGGATGTTGTTGCCGACGGAATATCATTCACCTGCACGGGCGGAACGGCAAATCCCCTGACGGACACAAACGGGGGCAACTTTACCTTAACCCGCAGCGTTGAAACCGCAGCGGTTTCCCCGGTTACGATGAACAGCAGCGGGCTTACCGTTACCACGAATAACACAAGCTATCGGGGGGTATTGGAGCCTGCCACGGAAACTTACTGCCTGACGGACACATTCACGGTAACGGGACACGGATTCAGCGCATCCAATCGCCTTATATATGGGGCCGATTCATTCCTGATTTATCGCTTGGCCGCGCCGGGAAGCTGGGCCGTCATCGATGCAAACACCATTGGAGTCCCCACCTCAGGACAGTCTTTGGCGTATGAGTTTGCGGGGTCAAATGGTGCCGGATACTCTGGCGGAACAGCCCTGATTCGCACGCGGGTAAAACGAGACTTCTACCTACCCGGCGTTACCGCTGGCATCACCACCCCGGCAGACATTCAGCCCGAGATCGGCCTTCAGCAGAACTCTATGGCCCTGCTTAACGCGGTGGGTGCGGGTGGCGGGTTCCAGACCTACCAAAGCAACGGCCCCAAGCCTTGGCCCGAAGCCCCTCAAATCTACATTGTAGATTCCCTGCAAATCTACCCCGACGACTTCGTTGATGTCTAATGATTCAAAAGATCATCCCACCGGCAAACCTTGCTGACTTCCTCACCCCACAGAGGAAGGCAGACCTGCAACGGGCGGAAGACTTGGTTAACGCCCTGATGCAGCTAAAGGCGGAGATTAGGGATTCAAGCGGAGCGCTGGTTGGGAAGGGGACAATCCAGATCAACGGAGATGCGGGCATTTTGACCATTGTTCTTCAATGAACACGCCCAGAATAATCCTTCCCAAAAGTATCCCGGACCTGATGAACCCTGCCCGGATGCGGGACCTTAAAAGGGCTTACTCAGTTCTGAATGCTTTTGCCGGGCTTCGGTTTCAGATAAACAACAACACCGGCCAGAGCATTGGTTATGGCGCCATGCAAATGTCTGCGGGCTCATCGCTGCTGAGTTCTCAGCTGGCTCCCGGACAAAACATTTTTGGCCCCCTATTTGCCAAGATGCTTCTTATTGGTGGTGGCGGTGGTGGTTCCTGTGGTGGCGGTGGTGGCGGCGGTAGATTCTACATTGAAGATTATGAGATAGAATCCGGACCCCACACTATTGTTGTTGGAACAGGCGGAGCCGGCTCCGTTGTGAGCACATCGGGAACCAAGGGAACCAGCGGCACAAACACCATAGCCTTTACGTTCAATGCAGTCGGCGGTGGTGGCGGTGGTAATACCGGTAACAACGGCCAGCAAACGGGCCTTAGTGGCGGTTGCGGTGGTGGCGGTGGTGCGTGGTCTGCCGGAACAACCAATGGCGGAGGGGGAAGCCAAGGCGGGAGCGGTGGCGGAAACGGCTCATTTACTGGTTCCCCATTCCCGGCTGGCGGTGGCGGCGGTGCGGGTTCAAGTGGACTTAACGCAACTGGCAACAGCGCCCCGGGCCTTGGTGGCGCCGGTATTCTATACGATATTTCAGGAACCCCGGTTTATTACGGTGGTGGTGGTGGTGGCTGCTCGTTCAGCAATGGTCTTGTGTTCGGCACGGGTGGAACTGGCGGTGGTGGCGACGGTGGAAACTCCGGCTCGGCTGGCACAGATGGATTGGGAGGTGGTGGTGGTGGGCGAAGCACGGGTAACGCTGGCTGGGACGGCGGCGACGGCGTTTGCATTATCTCCTATCCCGGACCGGCTCGTGGCACGGGCGGAACGATTACCCATGTTGGAGGCAATACAATCCACACGTTTACGACTTCCGGCACCCTGACAATCTACTGACCTCACCTTGACAAAACGCCCTTACTAAAGACATGGCTATCACACATTACATCGATACATCTCTTTCCGAGATAGCCAGAAGCCGGGTTAAGTCGCTGACCAATCGGGTGCCGGAAGCCTTCCCGGTTTTGGTCATTGGTGATACCCGGGCGCACAACTGGGTTTTCAACAACCAAGGCACGGTTGAATCATTCTCTGGAAACCCCGCCTATACCCTCCGTGTAACGATAGGAGACGTTAACCTGGGGCCTGAGCGTGGTTCCTATACCCTGACCTGCGGGCAGACCACAGATGCCCTTAGCGTGGCGTCTGACGCGGCTGCTATTGAACTGGCGCTGAACGCCCTGACGACCGTTACCAATGAGGGCGGCGTTAAGGTAAACGGCACCTATCCCAACTTCTTTGTTTCTTGGGTTACGGTTGGCAGCAAGACGGCCCTGACGGCTTCAGGTATCTCCCTTATCCCATCAGGTGATATTGGCATTACTTCGCTTCAGGCGGGCGATTCAACCCATTGCCAGCAGTCGGCCATTCAGATTCGTCAGCAGCCCATCACCACACAGGACACTTGGACAACGATTGTCACCCCTGCGGCTGGGTGGACCGGAACGCTCACCACAAACACAGCGGAGGCCATTTCCCTTTTAATCAGCCAAGGGGAGGTTATCGGAAACTTCACCCAATATACCACTGTCCTTCAGGCGGAGGTTTTGGACCCGGATGGGAATGTAGCGTCCTACTACCAAACCCCCGTTACGATTAGGGCGAGCAACTTTGAAGTGCCGGCACTTAACCCCACCCCTTTCCCGTCTGTTGCCTACGTTCAGAATCGCCCCTCTATCACTGGCCTTGTTTCTGCGGTGGTTGATTCTACCAAGTTGGGCGGATTGCCGACAGCATCTGGTCAGATGCCTTCGGGGTCCGTTGTCCTTCTCAACTTTTCCGTTACGGTCACTGACGGGGAAGGCACCCACACCGGCCTTTTGTCGATGTTCTACCGGCTGACGGCGGGGGTGCAGGCCACCTCTCACCCAATCTGGATTCAGCCCTACGACTACAACGCATCAACCAATGCGTATGTGTGGAAACTAATCGGGACGTTCTTGGACTTGGTGCCGGCTGCCTACAACTCAACCACCGGAAAGTTTCATTACATGGGCGTGGCTGGTGCGGCTGGGGCTTGCTACGCCTACCCGGACCAGACCGGAAGTTCAGCACCCGCTTAATTTATGGCCACCCCTCCTACACCCACTAGCGGCGCTTTAACGGTCAATTCTACGACCGGGGTTATTCTGTCCCCTGTCACGGCGGCTTTGTTCCGTAGCGCGAACGGAATCGGCACGGGCTCAGGTGATGTGACGGCCTCGGGCACCCTTACGGCCACTCGCCTAATCCTCGGGAACGGGACCACCTCCGTTATCGCCTCAGACCTCACCTACTCCACCCCCACCCTGACAGTCCCGGCTGGGTTTGGGATTACGGGGGCGGGGTCGTTGGCGTTTACGGCGGGGGGGTCCGATCAAAGTATTTCTATTACTCCGAGCGGAACAGGGTCCGTGCTAATCTCAAAATTGGTCAATAACACCCGCGCCGTTGATGGCGGAACCTCGTTCTACGCGAGCGGCACCGGGCAAACCAATTTCCTGAAAGGTTTCCAGCAAATTTCCGCTGATGGCGGGGACTTCTTTAACATATCACAGACGGGTTCCGCATATTCAGGCGGATTAGCCTCCGCAGGAAATAATCAAACCGTTTTCTACGCGCCCAACAAATACGTGTTCGCGCGCGGCGCGCTGGCCTCGCAGGCGTTCACGTTCGATGGAACCACCTTCGCGGTCCTTTCGGGTTCAATCGTTGGTGGTGCATCCAACATGAACATACTGTCGGGCACGGGGGCGAGCCGGACGCTCACCCTCCAAACCACCACATCTGGCTCGGTTGCCACAAACGCTCTAGTTTTAGACGCAACCCAAGGGGCCACGGTAACAGGTGACTTCACGGTGAACTCCCGGTTTGGCGCATCCACCACGCGCCTGACGGCTGTTGGCGGAAGAATCAGTTCAAGTGGTGGCGGGGCGCCGATGATTCTTGAATCCAATGCAGCTAACGCACTCTCAGCGCTTGTGGGCTCTTGGACTGGCGGGGCCAGCAACCTGACCATCACGGCGGGCACAGGGGCGAGCCGGACGCTAAGCCTTCAGGGCACCACTTCAGGCAGTGCTGCGCAGACATTCCTGACGGGCACGGACACTGGAATGTCCATGCCATCGACCGCTACTGCCGGCCTCCAGCTCTACAACACGGTGGACCAGACGACGAACTATGAGAGAGTGGAGACGTTATTCAGCGGCAACGTGGCAATACTTAGAACTATTTCTGCCGGAACTGGAATTCCAAGGGCGCTGCGTTTGATAGGGACAGGCGCGTCTTCAGCTATTTCTCAGATCACACTCAATCGCGTTACGGCGCCTTTCTTTGCGGCTACGATCACCGGCACGTCATTTGCGGGGAAGAGCTATTATTCCTTTACTCAATCTAGCGCCGATTCAGCAGCTAGCGGGACAAATAACTTCATCAGTGTCACGCCGTCGTATAATCAATTATCCGGCACCGCCGCCAACACCGACCTGCTCATCAACCGCACCCAGACAGCGGTGGGCTCCGGGGCGCAGTTGCTCATTGATGCGCAGGTGGGAAGCGCCTCCAAGTTCAGTGTTAACAATGCCGGCCTAATCACGACCAATTCCACAACGATGATCGCCAGCAATCAGGCATTCACAAACGGGGCGGCTGCTCAACTTGGGACGCTGACAAACGCTCCCACGGCCGGCAACCCAACTAAGTGGATTCCCATTAACGATAACGGGACAACCCGCTACATTCCGGCTTGGTAAAAACGCCCTCCCAATGTAATACCCGGGACGCCCGCCCCATGCTATCCTTAGTCCATGAAACTAATTCTATTCCTTCTGTTAGCCGGGGGGCTCATGGGGCAGCCCGTGTTTGTTCCGAGTGGGGCGTCTGTATCGATGGGCCTTCGCCGGCACACGGAGCCCTTTCAGTTCACCGGGAGCATGAAGCCTCTAATTCATGGGGGCGAGTATTTCCATTACGAGCCCTACAGGGATGGGATGGAATTAAAGGTGGGAGAACTGCTTTGGATTGTTCGGGGGAGCGACGGGAAAGGGGCGACCCACACCATGACGGCCCAGAACAAGCGGGCGGTTCTCACCTCTGGCATGGCGAACCGGAAAAACGACGGCTGGACCCCCAAGCGAAAAGTCCTTCACGAGTCGGACGGCCCCGGAATCGTTGGGGTTATTCGGTTTATCGAGAGAAAGCCCGTTACCTCTGTAGCGCAGGTGTCGGCTGCCTTGCGCTAGCTCTTAGCGGTTGTAGTTTGCTAGGGGTGGGGCGAATCAAAGCCGAAGGCGTGACCGTCCAAGGAGTCAGAGACGCCGGTAAACCCGCTACGGTGGCTAAATCGGAGGCGGGGGTATCCGTGCCCCTCCCCGAAGGCTCCAAGGTCACTGTGACCAAATATGAGGCCGTGGCGGCCACCGAGAAGGCCCCCGCCCAACCCGCCCGGGAAGTTACCGAGATTCAGCCCAACGGCCCTACCGAGTTCCACAAGACGGAATCCCGCACGGACGCCTCCACCGGCACAATCGATACGTCAGTCCGTAAGCATGAGATAGACGCTGCGGAGGGGAGGCCCCTGCTTTACGCTTCGATCATTGCGGCCTTGGCTGCCGGCTTCTTTGTTTACCGCGCCTATCCTACTCCGGCTATTTGCTGCGGAGCCGCTTCCATTGTGTTCTTCATGGCGTGGAAAGTGTCCGGCCTCCCTTCGTGGTTCTATGCCGTAGGAATTGCTGCCCTCGTTGGTGGGGGTGCCCTCTGGCTGGGCCATAATCGCGGTCTTTACGAACCCGTCCCAACTGATAAGCCTCAACCTTAGGAAAGGCGCTCTTTCACCTTCAGCCCGCAGCCCGAAGCTTTATGCTTTAGGCGAAGTGAAACCTAAACCCAACAACCACCATGCCCTCAGACAGCGAAAAGCCCCCGCGCCCGTCAGACGAATCCCGCATTGCCAAGCCCACCAAGCCGAAGAAGCCCAAGAAAAAGTAAATGGACTGGTTCACAAGCTACTTGCTCGCGCTCGTTCTGCTCTGGGCCTTCTCAAGCCCAAGAGACAGGACGGCGTTGCGGGTGCTTCTAATTGCCGGGGTGGGGTCTCATTTCCTAATGGCCTCCCTCCGGTGGATGAACGCCCCGTGGAAGCTGGTGTTCCCGGCCCTAGTCGAGACGCTTACGATTCTCGCCCTCCTTCGCTTCTCACCGAACCGGACGGCTTTTATGCAGGTGGGGTTGTTGCTCATCGCGTGGACAGCCCATGCCCTGTGTTTTTACGATCTAGCGACGGGGAAGGACATAATCTATTCCCATTATGAAACCGTCCTTGGGTGGGTGGCGGTGGGGCAGCTCCTAGCGTGCTATGATACCTTCCTGCATGTCTGGAATAGCGTGGGTGCCTTTCTGGCCGGTCGTGGCCGGGGTGTTCACCTTGCAAGCAGTCCTTCTAGCGTATTACATTCTGAAGGCCCTCAGGGCATACAAAAGGCTTAACAATGTCCGACGACATAAAGGAGAGGGTTAACATGCATCATAAGGCAATTTACGGCGACCCCGACAACATGCGGGAGGCCCCGGGACTGTTTGCAGAGCAAGCCCGAATGTCCTTTGAGCAGGCCCGCACAAATGAAATCCTCATCGAATTGCGGGACTCCCTCATGCGGATAAACTGGCTGCTTATCTCCGCCTTTGTCGTTGGGCTAATCGCGGTCGTATTCAAAAACCTCCCCACCTCATGAACCTAAAGCATATCTGGACCTCCCTTCGTTACTGGACCGCCAAGCGGCTTAGACTGTTGGCTAATTGGGTGTCGCCTGATCGCTTCTGAAATAGTCAGGGCGGGGAGGTTTGCTTGTCGGCATCTCCCCGCCCATCAAGGTTACTGCTGCTGCGCGCTGCGTTTCTTCCTTCTCAGGGGAAGTGCTCTGGCCTGTTATCGGTAAGGTGGGGCGTTTTACATTTGAACGCAAGCTTGTAAAATTGGGGCCGCTGGCAGGGTTTGAACCTGCGACCAACTGTTTACGAAACAGTCGCTCTACCAACTGAGCTACAACGGCGAAACACTCCGCGTTAAACGGTTTGTGTCTTCGTGCCTGTTGTAGTTGTCTTCAACGGCGCGAAACAAAACTGATGCGCCTTTCCCCGTCAAGCATTACAAAATAACCCAACAGCTCTAACGCACTAAATCTTGAAAGGGGAGGCGCGCTCTGATTGGGTCGGGGTGTCGGAGGCAATCAGGCTTCTGGCGAAACACGAATAACGAAAAGATATGAGCACATCAGCTAATTCCATCCCGCCCGCAGCCGGTCAAGCTGCGCACCAAATCACTGAATCCGAAATTGTTTCTTTCCTCACAGAGGCGAGCAAACAGCTTTCCAGCGACATGGGGGTTTGTTACGTCAGTGTTTCGTTTGCCGTTACCAAGCAAACCAACGGCGAGTATGAGGTTGAGGCGAAAGCCTATATAGACGGCGGCGGTTACACTTCTGCCACCACGTTAAAGGAGGCGATGGCCAAGCAAATTACAGAGGGCGCGCTTTCCAAGGCTAAAGCATTGCGGATGGAAGCCGAACAGGCTATCGCTTTTGCCGAGCGTCTAGAGGCCCGCGCCGCCGCACAGCTCAGCAAGGAGTAACATGAATACGACTGAACATTGCAGGGGGTGCCGGAATAATTTCTACAACGGGAATAACTCGCTTGGGGTGGCCCGCTGTTGGTCCCTCAAGGATGCGAAACTGGTGAGCAAGTTCCGCCTTTGCTCTAGCACGCCGATGTGGATTCGGGAGGCTTATCACAAGGTCAAGGTGCCGTCATGCTATCACGAGCCCGGTTACGTTCACATGGACGCGATTCCCGACTACGCCAAGACGAAGCCCCAACGCGATGCCATCACCGCCCGCGAAAACCAGACCGCCCAAGCCTAACATGGAAACCACCCACCGCTTCAGCACGCCCCTATCCCGGGACCTCTTCCAGATGGGGGCCGAGTCCATGATGGACGGGGCGCTCCACTCTTTCAGCAAGAAGCCCATTACCCTCCCCACGGCCAGCCCCAAGGAAATACAGGATGAGCTGGCTAGGGTGCGGGCCATCGGGGAGCATCGGGGAACTCCGAAAGAAATTTAGTCCAAACAATAAACCACAAACATAAAACTGTTATGCCCATCATTGCATCTGATAAAGGCGGCTCGGATTTCGAGCCCATTCCGGCAGGTTCTCACCAAGCCGTTTGTTACGGCGTCGTGGACCTCGGCACGCAAATGTCCAACAACCCGCAGTTCGCGGACGCCCGTAAGGTCTGCATCCTGTGGGAACTCCCGCAGGAACGCGGCCAGTTCAAGGACAAGAACGACCCGAGCAAGACCGTTGATAAACCCCGTGCTATCTCGGCGGTTTACACCCTCTCCCTTGGAGACAAGGCGAATCTCCGCAAGGTGCTGGAGTCATGGCGTGCAAAGCAGTTCACGCGGGAGGAGCTTTCCGGCTTCGACATTACCAAACTGATCGGGGCAAACTGTATGCTTTCCGTGGTTCACAAGCCGGGTAGCGGCAAGAACAGCGGGAAGACCTACGCCAATGTGGCGAGTGTGTCAGCTCTCCCCAAGGGAATGACCAAGGCCAATCTGGAAAACGAAAAGCTTCTGTTCTCCCTGTCGGACATGGACGGGGGAGAACCAAGTTTCCCGGCCAATCTCCCCGAATGGCTCCGCACCCTCATCAACCAATCCAAGGAAATGAGCGACCGCCACACGCAGGAGCAACCCGCCCCCGCTTCCACCGTCTCTCAGGAAAACCTAGACGAAGATGTTCCTTTCTAGCCATGAGCCTACGCATGGAAGAAGCCCAGCGGCACACCGATGAACAGCGCCACCTAGCAGACCAACGGGAGGCCCTGCACCGCTTCGACCCGATAGAATACTTTGGGGGTGGGGCGTCCTTAGCGGGCTGCCCTGATATTCAGGATGCTCTGACCACGCGAAAGCCAGTCAATGCGCCTCGCCCCCTTTCTTCACCAGACCCTTGGTGGGACGCCCACCTCCTTAAGCGAGAACAGATAGAAAGAGACGAACTGAAAGCGTTTAACCTCAAATACGGATACAAACCATGACACGCGACAGAGTTATTATCGAATCAGTAGAGAACGGCTATATCGTTAGCGAAGCGGGAGCGCCGTTTATGGACACGACCACGAACCGACATGTTTTTGAGTCGTTTGAAACCCTCACCAACTGGTTAAAGGGCAACTTCGTTCAGCACCCCAAGCCGCCCACCCCATGAACCACCCCCTCTTTTTCGCCCTCCTCGCCACCCTCCTTACAGGACTGGGCTTCCTCTGCCTCAAATCTCAGAAGCACTATAAGTCTTGGAAGGACGATAGGGCTTTGGACAGGTTGGCGGGGGCCTTGTGGGGGTGGGCGATTATCGCCGCCTCCCTCGCCATTCTTTCTATGATCGGGGGTGGGGCGTGAGCACAGAGCTATTCGCAGACCTTCCAGAGTCGCCTAGCCCTAAGCTGAAATGGATGCGGGAGCATGGAGTGGTCACTATGTCCTTTGACGAGGAGCACCGCTTCGGGGATGACGACACGTGGGCCGCTGGCCTTGCGCCCGGCGTCACCGGGAAAGACAACATTGCCCAATTCCTTTGCGATGAGTGCGGTAAGAACGGGGACATGACGACAGGATGGGGATCGACTGAAGAAGCCGCGATGGAAGACCTTTGCCTGAAGCACGAACTTAAACATTGGAGCCTAGAATGACCTACCCGCCAAACTATATAAGGAAGGGGCCGCGCCGGTCTAAGGCTTGGCTAGTAGCCCTTGAATACATCCTGTGGCCGGGTAAGCGCCCGCATGGTTTGCTCAAGGCCCTAGCCTACGAGAACAAACTTACCCCATCCCGTCTTTCCTCCCTAGCCTCTGCTATTCGGAACGCCCGCTAATGGACGCCATAGACCGCCTTTACGAAGCCTTGTGTGCGGAGGCGAAGCGCCTAAACCGCCGTCTTTTGCCCGATGAGTGGAAGGCCGTAGCTAGGCAGGAATGGGCCAAGGGGGTGAAGGAGCGCAAGCGGGGGGCGATTGATGCGCGGGCGGACTCCATCTTTAACGTCTATCCTCGCCGGCAGGGGGGCGAAGCGGGGAAGATCGCCATAACAAAGGCCATCGCCCAAGACGGCTTTGAACGAGTGTTGGAGGGAACCACCGAATACGCCTCAGCCGTTGCCCGGTGGTCACACTCCCGCCGCGTCTCCCAATCAGGCAGCAGCCTCATTCCTTTGCCCGCTACGTGGTTTGGAAACAGGTGCTACCTAGATGACCCTAAGTATTGGTGGGAGGGCACAGGAAAGGCAGAGAAAGACGAGAAACAGGCCGTCCTGTTGAGTGAGCCGGAAGGGTGGCGGTTCGCCCACCCCGAGTCCCGCTTTGTCACAGAGAACATTTCTTGGGCTGCCATTGACCTCCCTAGCCAAAAATGGATTATAGCGAATACGCCACCGATGGCCCGCCAAGCATGACCACAAGCTCAAACAACCTAATTTTTATTTCGTATCAGGGGGGCGAACCGTGTTCTGTGACAGTTGCCACCCAGTGCCAGATAACCTATCTGGACGATGAAGAAAAGGAGTGGGAGGACTTCCTTATAAACGGCGCGGCAGAATTAGCGAAGTCCTTGGATGAAGCCGAGCGCGGTGTTACGCTCCCGCTGTGGTTCGTGCTGAACGCACCGGCGTGGTTGGTCCGCTTGGCTTTTTGGATTAAAGAGCGCCTTCGCCACGCATGACCCTTCCCTCAAAGCGCTCCCGTGGGCAGAAGCATAGCGACTCCATAACGAAATCTCCCCGTTGGGATGAATGGATTAGAAAGCGTTACGGCCATCCCGCCGAGCCAAACTACCACATGCAACAAACCGAGGAAGAAGCGAGACAACAAGGAAGGGTTGTAGCCTTCATTTACTTTGGGCGCTGCTCTAAAGCATGAGCCTTGTAACGCCAGTAATGGGGGAGGTTGGGCGGTATCGCGTGGCGAGCCGCACCCACCCCGACCAGACCCACCTAGTTGATATAGTCGAAGGGCAATGCGGGTGCGCTTCCTATGTCTGTAAGCGGAGGGAGCGCGAACTAGCGACGGGCCTCCCCTATCGTTGTTATCACCTGAAAGCGGCTCGCCAGTTCGCCCTAGAGTGCTACATTGAAGAAATGAGAAACCACCTCGCAGCCCAATGAACAACGAATCTAAATCACATAAGCGGTGGGAGTCTTGGGGTAAGCCGCTTTGGGCTATGATTCTCGCCGTATTTGTCGGATGGATGGCAGACGCCAGCATGGCCGAGCGAATGATACTTTTTTTCGCCATCATGTGTTGGTTTGAAATCCTGACGCATCGCCACGGACCCAAGCCCCCACCCCAATGACCACCTTCCCCAGCAACCACCGCAAAGAGACGGAATCCGCAGCCCCTATTTTTGGAGGGAACCTTGCTGCGGGTTACGGGGGCGGGGATTACCTTTCGTGAGGGTGTGCGCCCGAAGCTGGAGGGGAGCCCCGGTTGCGCCCCTGATAAGCGCCCCTTGGGACTGGTGCAACCTCCCCGCCGGCCACTCCCCTCCCTGCCACAGCAACGGCGTTCCTAAGCCCCCAGAAGCGGTCTATTACGAGGACGACCCCGACTATCAGGCCTCCCTTCAAAAAGAGCGCCTAGACGAACAGAAGGCCATCGCTAAGAAAGAGGCGAAACGGGCTTGACGGGTGAAAAACCTGCTTGACGCATCAGGGAAAGGACTACTGACTATGCCCCATCGAACGCGAGTCAGGCGTGACGAAAGACTTTAGTGTGCGGGAGTAATCCCTTCATGAAAGCCCTCGAACTACTGACTCTAGTTCGGGGGTTTTCGCTTTCCTGTCCTCGCGTTACATCAGGAGCCGGCCAAGCCATCGGGCCGAGTTCGTTGATGGACGTTCATTCCAGTTAGTTTAGCCGATGTCCTTTGGAGCACGCTTTCAGCATCGGGAAGTCTCGGGGTAACCCGGGGCAAGCGGAAATCAGGGGGAGCCCACTATGGACGGTATTTCGCCGCCGTTCTCAAAGACTCCTAGCTAGCCGTGATGAGTTTCACGGATGGGCCTCAGCAAACACGAAGGCTTCTGGAATGTCTGACGCTAATCTCCCTGCTCTGAGGGGAGGAAAGCGTGCTGGGCTCTTGCAAACACGAAGTATTAAATAGGATTAAACATGAATAAAGAAGCATGGAAAGTATTACCGGCAGTAGAAGCCAAGGACATCCACATTGGATGCGCCTGCTGTTCTACGGCCTGCCAGATAGCTCACATGGATATGCCCATTGCGGTGGGTTTCGGCTCCGCTCATGTTACGAAGGATGACGAGTGCGTTTATCAGGAAACGCATGATGGGGAAATCTGGACGGTTCGGGATGCGGAGGACGCGGCACTAAAATACCCTGACCACGATTGGCAGATCATGAAGATGGGACCGATGCACGGAGAGACTTTTCAGCGCCAAGGCCCGGGCCGGTGGGTCTGCGTTGAATCAAACCAAGGGTTCGCGTGACAACCACAGTTTACCGGATTCAGGACAAGGAAGGACGCGGGCCCTATCGCCTCGGATTCTCGCACAGGTGGGTTGATGAGAGCCGAGCGGAAACGGGCCGGCCTTCCGTTATGGAGGAGTTTGGTTGGGACTTCGCAAGCAAGGCGCGTCCTGAGCATTTCGTCGGGTGCGCGTTCCGCACCATTGACCAACTGAAGCGTTATTTCACCGGCCTTGAGATTCACCGCCTTTACTCACTCGGCTATGCCATAACGCAAATGGAGGCTGACGAAATCTTGCACGAGTCGGAAAGTCAGCTTGTCATTGCCAGAAAGAAACGCCTTCATTCCGGCGTTAAACGGCTCACGCTACTTACCGCACCCGAATACAACCCTCCCTTGTTAAACGAACAATCCAACCAAAAATAAAATGCACTACAGAAACGGCAGAGAAGCTAAAAACGGCGACAAGATCATCCAACTGACTAGCAGCGGTCCCGCTAAAATCGTGTCCTATGGCATCCTTTATGATGCCACCCCGGGAAACGATTATTGTAACGGAATGATTGCAGCGCCAAGTCAGCAAACCGGCGCGTGCATGTGCGATTGCCTGCATGTCGATGACCTCGCGGCAATCCTTGCAGAGAAGGACCTCGATAAGCGCCCCTCCGGGAAGTAAACTCAAGTTATAACGCCCCCGATTGTCTCAAAAGAGAAGTCGGGGGATTTTTATTGGCCCCCCAAACGAGTCCCCCTGATTCCTTCACTACGTTACGGAAGGGGGCGGACCGATTACAAAGATGGAGGCCCAGAATAACGAAGTTAGCATTGACGGAAACCAAGCGTTAGGTTTTTAGATAAAGCGTGCCAGCTAAATATCCATCATGGGAACCGGAATACAGGAAAGCGTATAATCAGAGACCAGCCGTTTCTGAGAGGAAGCGGGTTAATGCCCGAATGAAATATGCGGCTGATGAAAAGATCAGATTGAAGCACAAGGAATCTGCCCGGAGGTATTATCTCAAGAATAAAGCCAAGGTCGCGGCTCAATCCGCTGCATGGCGGAAGGCTAATCCTGAACGCGCAAAGATGAATCGACGCAAACGTTATCTGGCGGACCTTGAGCGGCGGCGGGCAAAGGGGCGGGAATACTGCGCGGCCCGGCGCGTGTCGGGACAGGCTGCCTCATATCGTGAAAGGACGCGCCTTCGTCAGCGGGAGTGGTCTCGCAAGCGTTCTGCAGCCATTGCTGACGATTACGCCCGCGAACAACTTTCCAAATATTCTCCAATTTCGGCACGCGACTGGCCGCAAGAACTAGTCGAGGTTAAGAAAATACAAATCCAACTAAAACGCCTCGTGCGAAACAAAACATGAAAAACGTCCTAGAACTCCGTAACGAACTATGTCAGGTCTTCACCGAACTCCGCGAAGATAAGGTTGAGGCCCCTGTTGCCAAGGAATTGGTGAACGCTGCCGGGAAGATCATCAACACCGTTAAGCTGGAACTCGAATACGCCGCGCTCCGCAAGGAAACGCCCGTCATTGAATTTCTTGGGGGTCTCAAGTCCCCGGAGGAACGCTCCAAGTGAGCAAGAAAAACAAAGCCGCTGTCGCCCTTGGTCGGATTAAATCTCCGGCCAAGGCTAGGGCATCCCGCGCAAATGGAAAACTAGGCGGCAGACCACTAACGAAACCACGCAACCACTAAGCAAAATGAGTGTTCACGCATCCTGCGGGCACGAGCTAAAAGATGACGAAGGCGAAGATGGATTTGGCTTTCCAACAATCACGCTTGGGGACGATTGCGACTTTGACGGCGTTCATCGATGTGCTTTCTACGGTTGCGCCTGCAAAAAGTGCTTCGATCAAATGAAGGAAGATAACATGCTCGCAACGACACAAGAGGCAGACGATTGGGTTTCACGCGGAATATGGCCAGAACGCATGAAATTCTGAAACGCCACGGGAAGCCTAGAGTTGTCGTCACTGTTACCCAGAACCAACTGCCATTACAAACACAACCGCCCCTTCTAAACACTAAGAGCTTGCCTGTAGGGGTGGAGTGGGGTTTTAGTCGGGGGAGTCGGATGCAATCACGCTCCGATAACGAATAACGAAAGACACGAATATGAATGACTGGAATCCAATCGAAACAGCCCCGCGAGACGGAACGCTTGTTCGCCTCCGCAGCCCAAAGCACGGACAGGTTAATGCCCTTTGGCATTGGGATTATCTTAACGATAGATGGGTAACCCGCATTCCCGGAATGATGGGCATCCTAAATGCAACGTGGGATGAGAACGACCAACAGCCTACAGAGTGGCAGAATTACGAATGAGCCTTTCTGTAACAGCGGCGGTTTCCTGCGATGGGTTAAATTGTCTAGCGTGCGTTACGGTGCGCGATAATCGTTCTACTCATGCGAAGTGTTGCGTGAAGGCCGCAAAGAGAGAGGCGAAGACTCGCGGGTGGGTAACCTTATCACGCGGCCGATATAGAACTGAAGTTCATTATTGCCCGGAATGCGCGGACGGTGCGCCCGCTCCCAAGAAATCAAAAAACCGCGAACCAATACCATCCCCCGCCCAATCCTAACCCGCCCTCCCCCTTCTCCTCCCTAGGTTAAGTTATTGGGGGCTCGCTGAGGGGAGATTAACGAAAGACGAATCTATGAACAACCAAGCTGACAGTAACTTTGCGGTGGCGCTTAAGGGCGAACGCCTGATTTCCGTTGATGGACTAAAGGATGGAAGCGAGGAAGTGATTTTAAAGACGGCATCTGGGCGCGTGTTCAAGATGTATCACCAACAGGATTGCTGCGAGTCGGTGCAAATCACTCGGCACTCCTCGTTTTATGGAAACGCCGACAATCCTTTGGAGGTTCACGAGGCCGAGGAAAAGATCGAACAGAATATTCCTGCAAGTGAGTCGGCCACCCGCACCACGTTCATTATTAACGGCGGTAGCTATTCCGGCTTTTTCATCGAATGGGTGGGCGAATCCAATGGCTATTACTCTGAGTCTGTAAGCTTCGTTGAACTCAAGGCCACCCCCGCTAATGTCTAACAAGATCGAAATCCAAGGAGCCCACCTAGAGCGCGTAATCTCAGCCATGCTGGGGGAGTGGGAGCGTTTTGATTTTCGGGCCACGTTCTTGGCGGGGAGGACCGACTTTCACGTTGGGGCTCCCGCTGCCTGCATGGGGACTCTGGTAGGGCAGGGGGGCTCAAATCTTCGGGCGCTCTCCCTACTGACAGAAATCTTAGGCCGTCAGCTAGACCAGCAATGGCTGCTTGTGCTTGAGGAGCCGGAGGACGAAAGGCGCATCCCGCTTCAGCCGGACCCAACCCCGGAAGATCATGACCCGTCAGACGACGCGCTTTTGCTTGAGGAGTTGCTTGATTCTGTCGGTTGGGTTGGTGTGGTCCGTTTCACCGGAGGGATTGCGGGCGGTTACGACTTCATGGTTTCGCCCGCCTCCCCCCGCGACGAAGCCCTCCTTCTGGACGAACACCCCGCCCTCTACCGCCGCACCAAGCGAAACTCCCAGCCCATCTCCCTCTTGTTCGCCCTCGGGGTTATTTGGAAGTGTCTAGGGAAGCGGAAGGGGGTGCGATACACAATTTCTATCCAATGAAACTAACAAACCCATCTAACGACGAACTGAACGCCGCCTTGGCTGAGAAGGTGGCTGGGTGGAAAGCGTGTAGCAGTCACACAATGCTAGCAAGCTGCCCGAACATGGAATTTGGGTATGACGAAAACGTGGCAATCCCTCCATTCACCCAATCCGCCGATGCCGTGCTTCCTTGGTTGGAGAAGTCAGATCGTTGGTGGACCTACGAGAGTGCCGCGAACCTGATGACGCTTTGGACGGGCGGCGATGAAGAAGACGTTGAAGCAGAGGGGCCGTTTGCGCGGGCTGCCGTTATCGCCCTTCTTCGTGCCCACGGCGTAGAAGTGGAGTTTACCCAATAATAATTTATGAGCACACAAAACGACGGCTGGATTAAGATGAGCGAGCGGAGGCCGACTGAGAAGGATTTTCCGTTATGGGCATTTTCCGGGGAATCCGAAGGAGCATACTTGTTTAATCATGGAACCATTCCGGGTAGTGGGTTTACCCACTGGAAGCCCGCCGTTCTCCCCGCCCCTCCCGTGAAGGAGCTGACGCAGAGGGAGAAGGATGGGGAGGCGGCCATTGCATGGTTTAACACGGAGTGGCCTAAGATTGTAGAGCAATACAAGAACGCATTATACGCCCCAGCTCCTTTCACAGTTCCGGCTGTCTGGCACGCCGCCCTCGCCTACCGCGACAGGCAGAACCGGGAGGATTTGAAGCTCATTGCCCCAATGCTGGACCAAGCGTTGTCCGATTATGGAATCCAGAAAAGCGGAACTCTAACCAACCTCCGCCGCCGCTGCGGCCTCGAAACATGAGCACCGGCTTAATCCAACCCAAAGAAACCGTTCAGGCTGCCATTAAGGCGGGAATCCTGAAGGGGCCTATGTGTTCTGAAAACGGCATTCTAGGCCACACAAACGAAGAGATTAAACTTATGGTGAGACTCCCCGAGGAAGCCGGAATCGCCCGCCTCCCCATCTGCCCCAAAGTGGACCGTCGCCGCCTCCCCAAGCCTAAGCAGGTAAGGCGATGTGGTTCAAAAGAAAGATCGTCCTGCCTATTCCCTCCCCGCACAATGCGTTACGTCATCACCAAGAAGGACAGGCCGGAGCTTTTCAAATGAACATATACGCACTATACGGACCGTCTGGGAAAATGCGGGGAATATATCAAGACACTTGGGATGCTTGGTGCTCCGCGTTTGATTATCAGAACGGCGATTTTCGCACAAAATATTGGAAGCGCGTTATTGCCTCTCGGCGCGCAATGAAACGCTTGGGATGGAAGGTGCTCAAAGGCCGATTCTCCCCATGCAAACCCTAGCCGAGTGGTTAAATCGTAAGCCCAAGGGGAAGGCCCCGCGCAAGCGCATCCCCAAGATGAGTTCTAAGCGGCAGCGGGAGGCCCGTATCTATTCGGTGAAGCGCAAGGCGTTCTTGGAGGCGCATCCCACCTGTCAGGCTTATATGACTATCCTTTGGGGTGCTCCGGTTGGACTCACTCCCGGAAAAGATGGATGGCTAGACAACATCCCGCCGCCGCCCGCGTCTGAGATTCATCACCGGGAGCACAGAACGGGAAAGAATTACTTGGACTCAAATACTTGGCTGGCCGTTTCTCCTCTTTCCCATCGATGGATTCATCGGCATGGAGATTGGGCCAGAAAGCTAGGATTACTAAAATGAATTTAACGAGTGATAGTTTAGGTGGACAAGAACACCGGAGCAAGACCGGAGGCGCACGTTCGAGTCGTGCTCGCTCGACCATTCACAAGAAGATGCGGAAGGCTGACCGCGAGATTTCAAAACTAGACCATGCTATTCGCGTGTCTTGGGTCTGGGGAACTACCCAGAAGCTCAAGACCAAGCGAGATGCCCTAGACCTGAAACGAAAAGAGCTACGCGCTCTCCTCAAAGCGCACCCCCACAGTCATTGTTAACCCATAAACCTAACGAACAACGAAAATGAACAACCCGACATTCACCGATAAGTGCGCCCTCGAAAGGGGGCTTGCCGTAGTCGATCAACGCGCCCCCCTCTTTTCGTCCCACCTCGCGGCCATAAAGGAGAACATGGAGAGGGTTGCGGAGGAAACGGCCAAGATGGGATTCCCGGCCACCGCCCAAGCAATGAAGGATTTTGCGGGAGGGCTTCGCCATGAGTAATTGGAAGGCGGGGGATCGGGCGGTTTGCGTTTCTGATGGATGGGACGAACCATTTATTCCCAACTTTCCTTGCCCGAAGAAAGGCGTCACGTATCTCGTCACGGCCACGCGCTATAGCGACACCCTCTATCTCTGCTTTGAGCAATTCAGAGACGAAGAAGGGATGCACGGGTGGAACGCGGTGGAGTTCCGCAAGATCGTCCCCGCCTGTGACCGAATCTCCCAAGAGCAAGAAGGTCTAATCCCGCATGAGGGGTTCTTTGAGGGGAGGCCCGATTTATGAGCACCGATCTAGGCTTCATGCGGGCGGTTCTGCTTAAGGTGGCCTATCACCCTGAGCCCCTGCGTCGTTGCCAAGCAGCGGTCATCTATCGGGCGCTAGAAGGCGGTGAGTTCACGGCAGATGAAGTCTTGGTGGGCGAACTAGTCGGGGATGACATTCACATCAGCGGCCTCACAGTGGGCTCTTTGGCTTCAATGGGGCTCATTACATGTGTTGGACGGCGCACGGCCACCTCCCCCACCCGGAAGGGCTGTAAAACGAACGTATGGGCCTGTAATGGGGCAAAGAGAAGCACGGCCCTGACTTGGTTGGCCCGGAACCGATTCGTCCTTCCCGAACCCCGCCAGCTAGAACTAGTTCACTAATGAAATCGCCCCTCCGCCCCATTACAAACGAGCCTCCCAATTCCTAAAGACGGGAAGCAAGCTATCTGGTATCTTATGGAATCGGGCTGCCACTACGGCAGCTCAAACGAACAACGAAATCCAGTCACAAAATGATTACCACACGCTACGGTCTCACGATTAAGAAAATCGTTGGCTATAATGCCGACTTGGCGGTTGCCCACTATAATTCTGTCTGGAATTACGAGGAGTTTCCGACCCTAGCGTGGAAGCATCAAGGCGACCACGTTCAAAACAAATACCGTGACGTTGCTAAGGTCTGCTTGTCGGCAATGGGACTGGGAGGGGCCTCCAAATGACCACCCAAATCCACCGCATCAGCGACCTAAAACGAGACCTTCGTTCCATCAAGGACGCGGCCAACGAAAGCGCAGCCGGCTCGCCGCCAGCCGGCTATGACGACCTTGAAGGCGATGCGCTCAAGGTGGCGGATGAGTGTTACCGCAACGGTCTCGACGCAATGGAAACCGCGATTCTCAACTGGATATACGATCAAGAGAAGGCGCAGGACCAGCCCGCCACCTCACCCACCGAGCAGGCGACGGAGGGGGAGCGGGATTTCGGAAGTAACGGCGGGGTTAAATGCGACACGGATAACGGGCCTTGTGCATGTGGCGCATGGCATGATAAAAAGGCAGTTCATGCGCTGCAATGGTCTGATATTTTGGATGAGGTTGGTGCGCTTCATTGCGATGAGAACTTTGACGGCAACTGGAAAAACGGATACGAGCATTTTAGGGCGGACGTTCTTGGTGTGATTGACCGGCTCCGCCACGCCCCCGCTGACTCAGCATCCGCCCAACTGGCCGCGATGAGGGAGGAGCGGGATGAGGCCCTTGCGGAAAGCAAGTATCGGGGCGAAATGGTTGATTCGTGGCGCAAGTCTTACGAGGAGCGTCTTGATGAGGTTTACGTTTTACGCACCGAGTTGGCCGCAGCCCAGTCCGAGGTGGGCAGGCTGACCAAGGACCAAGAAAACACCCAATGGCTTTGGGGCGATGCCGTGAAGCAACTGAAGGCCGAGCGCACCCTGCGTCAGACGATGGAAACCCGCCACGGTGAAGTTGTCGCCCAACTCGCCACCCTCCGCCGCGAGCGGGATGAAGCGGTGTCCAACCTGTCCATTGCATCGGCTAATAGCAGACGCAACGGAGAAGCCGCCGAGAAGTTTTTGGCTGACCTCACCGCCGCCAATGCCGAGCTGGCACAGACCACAACTGAACTAGAAAAGACGCAGTATGATTTGCGTGTCGAGCAAGACGAGTGCCGTAAGTTCCATGCCGAGCTGGTGGAGGCGCGGAAGGATAGCGCAATGCTCGACTGGGCAGACCAAGAGAACAACGAGTGGCGCACCGATCTGCTTGAACCTGGTAAGTCCCTTCGCTCGGAACTCACCAAGGCTTACGACGCCGCCCTCAACCACAAATCACCATGACCTCACTTACCACGCCACTTCACGAAACCAATATCACCATGACTAACCCCACCCAACCACCCACCCCGTCACAGGAAGCGAGGGAGGCCCGAGCCAAGGAAGCCCTCGCCGGAATCGACTACGCAATGGACTGGAAGAACAATTCGCCCTCTGCGGTGGAGTTCGCCACTGGTCTAGCGGCCGCCCGTCAGTTCATCATCGACTCAATCGAAGCCGACAAGGCCACGGAGGGGTTGCGGGCAAAACTGGCCGAAATGGAGGCCGTCTGTGCCTACGGGGAGGCCATGCACCGCAACGACCGCTCCCAGCTCACCGCCCTCCAGTCATGGAGCGAGCGCGCGAGGGAGGCGATAGCTGCCCTGCTTGGACTGGGCCGCAAGGACACCAGCAACCCCAAGTATGACGGCTACTACAAAACAGCCCAAGATATAATCGATAGTTTCCCCGCCGAGGACGCTAAGGAGGGGCGGAAACACTAATCTTATGAAAATCGAAATACCAACTACGCGACAGGAAGAAGTGGTGGCTATCTACATGGTGCTGCCGATTCGTTACGAGGAAGAAGAAATCCCCAACGACTTCCCCTTCCGCATCGGAGAGACTTGGGCGGCAGCCGTGGACATAGACACGGGCAAGATTCGTGACTGGCCGGTAGGGCGAACCGCCGACATTCACCTGACCGTCAAGGATGGCGGCACCTACACGTTGTTGAACGCGGAGGGCAAGGTCGTTGCGGCTATTGAGGAGGACTACGTCCCCCATCGCATCGTCCCCGGCAGCTTTGGAGACACGGTGGAACTCAGCATAGCCGGAGACGGCACGATCACCAACTGGCCCAAGAACCCCGACGCTTCCGACTTCTTCCCGGAGGATTGACCATGACCCCGCAGGAGATAGCCAAGCAAGCGGCGGAACTAATCCTTGGAAACGCCCTGCTTCCCGGTGGAGAAGTTAGGATGAGGCTTAACATGTCGATGGCTGAACAAGTCATCCTCTCCGCCGCCGCCAAGATGGTCAGGCAGTCGGGGGCGGTGGCGGCATTTGAGGCATTGCTGGAAAGCGGACACGAGACATGTGATTTCGCTGCAAGATGCGGACTTGGAGACGAAGAAACCACTAAAGGCGCGCGGGGTGCCCTCAAACTTTTGCGCTCCATCTCTGAGGGGGAGGGGGTTTAGGCTTGCCCATTGGTAGGGGTTTGCCCCATTGAATAAAACGAATTAGGTTGAGCACAAAATGAACATCCAAGAATTGTTTAACGAACGGTGTAAGCGGCCCGAGGTCCACGACGACATTTGGGAACACCTTCCAACTCTGGCTAGATACGCTTCAATGTGCCGTCATGTTACCGAGATAGGGACGCGAACCGGAAACAGCACCACCGCCCTCCTTCTTGGACTCTCAACCAACGGGGGGACGATGCACAGCTACGACATTGCAAATCAACAGTTCTTCCCACCGGAAATCCCCAAGGTGACATGGCAATTCCACCAGCAAGACACCCATGCGGAAGGATTCAAGATCGGGCTGACGCACCTCCTTTTTATCGACGGATGCCACAAGTATGAGTCGGTTAAGGCCGACCTTCGCCAAGCTGAATCAGTCTCCCGATTTATCATCATGCACGACACCTTGCCAGAACGGGATGAACGCTATGGAGACGGAGTATGCCGGGCCATGCTGGAATTTCTGGCCTCCTCCCCGTGGGCCATCAAAGAGTCCTTCCCTAACTGCAATGGGTTGACTGTTTTGGAGAGAATCAAGTGAAAGTGCTTTTTTCAAACGGGCCGTGGTGGCAAAAAGAGGGCGAGCATTTGCGTGCTGGCATTCGGGCGGGCTCGCGCTGGCCGTTCACGATGCGGACTAACAGCCGGCCAGACGCGCCCGCTTACGGTGAATACTGCCCGCAGCCAATCTTTCTCCAATCTGCCGCTGCGTGGTGCGCTAGGGCCTTTCCTGAGGCTACTGTGACTCTCCGCGACTCCATTTCTAGGCGGGAGTCCTACCAGACCTATCTGGGCTATATCGCCAAAGAGGAGCCCGATTACATCGTTTGCGAGACGGCCACCCCTTCATGGGAACACGACAAACAGCTTTTGAAGATGGTGCAAAGGATGTCTCCCAAGACACAGATCATCATTACCGGAACGATAACGACCACCCGCCACGAAGAAATTACGGCACTAGGCTATGCAGCCGTAATGGGAGAATATGAAAAGGGAGTAGTGCGGGCGATAAAGTTTTACGAGTGGAACAACCCAACTGGAGGTGGGGTGGTTATGGATCATGCGATTCCAAAACATAATGCCTTTGAGCATGAGTTTTTGACGCAAGAGGAGATGAATAACGCCCCGTTCCTGATGTTTGATGAGAAATACGCGCTCGCCTATCATGATTCCTGCCCTGCTGGGGCTAAATCCCCCGAGCTAACGCTTTGGACTAATCGGGGCTGCTTCTGGAAGTGTTGCTTCTGTGCCTTCCCGGCCGTGATGACCAACAACGACCCAGACGGGCAGGGCAAGCGCACCGTCCGCTACTATACGCCTGAATACGTTGAATCCTTCATACGTCACCGGCTGGCCATAAACCCCGGAATCCAGTCAATCCGCCTAGATGGAGATACGGAGAACTTGGGCGACAAGCACACCCTCGGAATTGCTGCGGCCATGAAGCGAATCGGACTCCCTTGGAATGCCATGTGCCGAGCCGATACGATCAAGCTAGAGACATGGACAGCCATGAAGGACGCGGGATGCACGGGGGTCAAAATCGGGATGGAGTCGGGGTCTGACCGGGTTGTGAACAAAATCGTAGGCAAACGCCTAGACCTTGTGGACATCGAAACGCGAATCCTGCCCCACCTGAATGGAATTGGGCTTAAGGTTCACACGACATGGACGGTCGGACTCCCCGGAGAAACCCCCGAGGAAGCGAACATGACGCTTCGCATGATTGAACGCCTCTATAAGAACGGCCTCCACTCCACCCATCAGTTATCCGGGACGGCCACCATCAGCGGAACGCCCCTAGACGCCATCGCACAAGGCCAACACCTGACCGCATACCCTGACGCAACCAATGAGCGGTTTGCCATTGATGGAGATGGGCAGCGCAAGGCCGAAAACATGCAGCGCACACTCACATGAAAAAGAAACCCGAAGTCAGTGAACCCACCATTGCCGAGCTACAGCAAAAGCTCGCCTACGAAACGCAACGCGCTAACACCTACCGCGCCCAGCGGGACAATACCACCTCCCAGCTTCAGGACTTAGATGCCCGCGCAGGTATTGAAATCGCCACCCTGCAAGAACAGTTGAAGCAGGCCCAAGCCAAGATTGCGGAACTGGAGAAGGCTAAGACATAATGGCTTTTACTTCATACGAAGATGGGTCGCTAAAGCCCAAAGAAGTGATTTTCGTTCAGCACGGGAATCAACCTAGGGTTTCGCTTGTGGGCACATTTACCGATTCAGTAATTGTAAGGATTGGGGAGGCGCAATCGCTCGTATCTGCCCAAGAGTTGCTTAACGCCGCCCGCTTCATGGGGGCAAAAGACATCGACGCACGAATCAAATGAAAGTTGCCATTCTATACACAGGGGCGCTCCGCTCCTTCGACAAGTGCCTCCCTAATCAGATTTGGCATGTGCTGCGGCATTTCCCGGGGGCCAAGTTCTACGTTGCCACCCATGCAGATGAGGACGCGTTGAAGGTGGAACGCCTTGCGGCATTTGTCCCCCCCGAAACCAAGGTTTCGTTTGAAGCCCTTCAGCAGCCCGAAATGGTCATCCCGGAAGGCTGCCCCCTCACATGGAACGGCCCCCGCTCGCACTACATGCATGAGCCCTACGCTATCAGCGTATCCCCTCAAGCCGTCCTTGGTCAGCTTTGGATGCTTCGGGAAGGGTGGAGGCTGTATCAGGAATCGAACGACCCGGCAGACCTGATTATTCGGATTCGCCCTGACCTATGGTTTCACTCGTTCAATGTCCCACACGGAATACCTAAGAAAATGCATATGGCTGGCTACGAAGGCGACAATAGAATGATTACAATTGGCAATGGCATTAGGGAGGTGGCATTTACTCCTTGGTGGGGCCGGTTTGGTGGGTGCAATGACCGCTTTGCCCTCCTTGGTGCCAAGGCCGCAGAAGCCTACTTCACCACCTACGACCACATCCCCGCCATGATCGCAGAGGGCGCACCCCTCCACCCCGAGACCCTAATCCACTACGCCATGAAGCGTAAAGGCATCTCAATTTGTGATGACATGGCAGCCGAGTTCTCCACACTACGTAAAAACGGGGAAATGCGCCCCCCTGAAATCCTAGCCTCTGACATCGCCCACTATGCCAAACCCTAACAGTTGGACACAGAACTGGGGCAACCAGACCAACTCCGCCTTGGCCCAACTACGCGCCGCCAAGCGCCAAGTGGATTCAGACTTCAACGCCCGCATCCGCATGGTCCGCACCGCCCAACAGATCGCCCCCCACGAAGCCCCCGACACTATCCACCGCCTAGTCCGCGCCCCCCTTGCAGGCTTACGCTAATGAATAAAGTTATCACCAGCATTCAAAATGCCCCTATTTGGCTAAAGCCCATCATTGGGCTTATTTGTATCGTTGTAATCCTTGCAACTAGCCCTGTGTGGTTAATCATTCTAATTGGATACCAAGGATACAGCGTTTGCTTTGAGCCTGTATCGCGCCGCACCCCTAAAGCCGCACCCCCAATGGTTGCACGCTAATGGTCAAGGACGGCCACCACCCAAATGGGAACATAGACAACCTCCCTAACCCGGTTCGCCCCACCACGCCCACAGAAACCGCCCTAGTAGCCGAGATATGCGCCCGCCTCATTGAATGGCGTGACGGCCCACCCATCAACGAATCCTCCCCCTTCCTCTGGCTCCAACGCCTCGCCTCCCTAGGACAAGACAACCCCGACGCCCTCTGGCTCTACCTCCACATCCAATCAGGCGACCTCTCCGCCCTCACCCAGACCTACCAAGAACAAGCCTCCCACCATGCCACCTCCCGCCAAGCCATAGAACAGAAGCTCTCCCGCGCCCACCAAGCCATGTCCCTCCACTTCCCAGAACTACAGGACGCCCTCTCCCACCTCCAAGCCCTTTGCAGGCCCCCTCGTGGCATAAATGTAAAAGTAAATAAAGTGTCAAAGGAATGTAAATAGATGCATTTACACGATTTTAGTAAATTATTTATAAAATATTTACGGGTCCCATTGGAATCGTTCAGGCGTAGGGAACATTGAG
>Ga0208916_10000086_pt1 | contig 40716 bp, 62 predicted proteins | sample DEB19_08_DNA_5_FD_184523 | JGI IMG/M metagenome (GOLD analysis project Ga0208916, IMG submission 184523) | Aqueous microbial communities from the Delaware River and Bay under freshwater to marine salinity gradient to study organic matter... | ecosystem: Environmental > Aquatic > Marine >... | reverse complement strand
GCAGTTTGCAATTACCCTAGTGCTGAGTGGAATGGAGGAGTCGGGGGCTCCGACTACATACTCACTTATCCCAAGTATTCTGGCTGGGGCAGTCGGGGCTGCGTCTAGAGCCTCTAAGGAGCTGCCGTGCCTCTTGAGGATTGCGCCGATTCGCTTATCAGGATAGCAGTTAATGAGTTTGAGAAATCCTACCGGCTGAGCACCCGCGTCAGCGAAATTGCCGCTTAGCCCAGAGCGCACTAGGAAGCGCTGCTGCTGCCTCGGTATTGTCTGATCTCCTGCTATGGTCATATGTCACTATGGAGATATTTTGTCCGTGGCTGCGCCCTGAAAGAAACCACCCTCGCCTTGTTTGGCTCTAATCTCTTGAACTACTTGTTCAACAAGCTGCTTTTTTACAAACCAGTCCTCTATCCAACCGACACCGCCGTATGTAACGATTAGTGTCCAGACTGAATTGTGCTCTCCGTCATTATTAAAGAAGAACTTATAAACGCCGGTATCTACTTCCTGAGAATCAACTGGCAGGTCATTAACCTCTCCATTCTTAAGAAGAGTAATGCCGAAGTCTGTGCGTATTAAACCAGACGTTCCAAACGGCATGATGCTATAATGCGTGGCTCTTGCCGGTACTTCAGCCATCTATCCCACTCCAATAAGGGGCAGGGCACCCGCCGATCCTTCTGAGCCTATGGCTAGGTAGTAATGATCGTAAGATTCCCCGGATAGCCATTCGATCGTAAATCCTGTATCAGAGATTGAGACTACCTTAGCTTGTGCGTAAGCGTAGTGATGATGCTGGTTGCTTATGTAGTTGACTGCTGCTGGTGATGAGGTGCTATTCTTTGTGCCGCGAATGGCTGTACTGAACTGATTCAGCTCTCCGTCGCACCAGCCTATGCTAATCATATAATCGACGTCCGTGAAGTGTGGACCACCAGCACCCCCTCGCGAGCCCAATCCCCATCTTGGGGCTATGAAGTGTATGAGCTTAGGGCGAAAGCCGAGCGTAATTTCCTGGGTCCCTGTGTATAATCCGGATGGTCTAGAGATAGTTCCACTCTTAAAGGTCTCCGATGAGTCTCGGATACCAACACTGCGAAACCGAGCATTTCTTAGTCCGTCACTTGCATATGAAATTTGCTCAAACTCCGCTCCATTGGATTTCATGGCGCTAAAGTCTAGAACCCCTTCCGTAACACCGGCGAGGGTCGCCATGTGCAAGAATTGGTTTCTCGCTAAATTCCACATTGGGGATGTCGAGAACGGTCTGTGCGCATGAGCCTGAAAATATTGCTCAGACTCCCCGGTGCAAATACCATATCCAAATGTATTGGATGGACTAGAGAAGCTAAGGTTTCCGGCTAGCAGCTGGAAGGTTGCATGTGGCTGAATCGCTGGATTTAGAACTGCTGTAGTAAAACTTCCTACTGAATTATCGTAACCGTAATCGGTAGCAGTAAAACCACTGCTCTCTATTGAGAGGGCGATGTAAAACAATATCCTGCTAGTTCCAGTTGCAACATTGAAATTAAGATCAAATCCATCGGCGGTCATCGTCACGGTATTTACTTCATAATCCGTGGTGATTGATGCATTTACGCTCTTAATCGCCGCTGCCGTTGATTGCAACTCAAAGTGAATTTGTAGGTTCTCGCCAGACCAGAGCTGGCAATACTTATCCCCAAGGTCGTTCGCAAAGCCTACCGATAAGCAACCGGTGTTTGTCGCTGTTGCCGGAGAGGCGCTGGTAAACCTAGTTCCTAGGAAGATGATGAAGTTAGGCTGAAACCCTAGTCCCGTCACCGAATAGAGTCCGGTTGACGTGGGCGTAGAAATCGTGCCTAGCTTTGCTTCCATCCTTACACGGGCTTATACAGTATCGTTCCACCAAGTGCCTGCGTAGCTAATGGGGTAGCGTCCGCCACCCCCGCTGCACCCGAGGCGGCAATAACCAAACCGGAAGAGAAAAGAATACCTCTCGGGAAGGACACATTGGCGCTCTGCCCCTTTGGGATACCGAAATACGCTTTAAGTAGCTGATAGTCGGTGACTAGGTTCACTACTGAGGCAGAATCGTAGAGTTTGAGAAATGCCCTAACCGTTGATGATGCATTGGTTAGCATGTACCCAGTCAGGACGCATGGGCCTGGATAGATAATCTGAGAGTTTTCGTCTATATCATCGTCTAGCCACGTTAGATCTTGAGCGCCTGCACCGATGATAAACTGCGTGGCTGTCATGTTATGCCGCCACTGGTTCTGAGGCTAACCAAATAGTAGAAGATACTCTAATCGCAATCGCATGAGCCCCGGCTGCTATAGACACAGACGCGCCAGCCGAGCCAGCGTTAAATTGATTAGAGCCGCTATCGGGATAGACCGCCAGAGCATTAGCTCCGCCATTTCTTATATAAATCATAGTGCCTAACGGGGCATCGAATAACTTAACTCCTGTGCTACCAGCGGTTGTTGTGACGTCATTGCTAATAGCAACGAGTTGCAGCGCATCGCTAATTGTACTACCGGCTGCGGTAAGTCCGGTCGCTACTGAGGCCGCTGGGGAGATGTGCATCGACCAGGCGGTAGAGGAAAGACGAATAAAGAACGCCTTCTGATATATGCCGAGCTGAATAGCTGCTCCCGCGCTCGCTGCGTCGATAGTGCCGCTTCCACTATGCGGATAGACTCGGAGGACGTTAGAGCCTTGATTGTTGAAGACTGATATAACCGCACCCAGTGGAGCATCCCAGAGTTGGACGCCTTGACCAGGCGAGCATGAAGTGATTGCATTATGGACGGCTGTGAGGTCGGTGGCATCAGAGATAGTGGTCCCGGCTGCGGATACTGTCGCCGCGTAGGGTTGCGCTACGGCTGAGCTGGCTTTGGTTAGAACAAGATTCCCACCATTGGTAGCGTTCTGATTAAGATTGCCCGATGCATCAAGATTCCAGACTTCATTACTATTTATTTGGAATCCGAATCCGTGGGCGCTATCCGTCCCGAGGACTCCCGCCGCTCCGTTGCAAAGAAAATTCCGTGAATAGACTTTGCGTAGGAGGTAAGAAGTTGCGCCAATGTCGTAGGTATTATCAACTTCTGGCCTAAGGTGGTAGGACGATCCGAGGAGCCGCCATCGGATCCCTGCGTTGAGTGTGATTGGGAGGTCGTTGGTCGAATTATTCTCGATGCCATTGTCTTTAAGTCTAACTCCTTCTATTGCAACACCATTAGAGGATGTCTTTTCAGTGATGGTATCAACTAAAATTTCTGTTTGCCCAGACGGTGTGGCGGTCATTGCTAATATACCCTATAGCTATTGGCTAGTTTTAATTGCCTACGTTTGCGACGAGCATTAAGAAAGGAATCCATCTCTTCAATTTGGGGGTTGAGGGATTGAAATATACGATAAGAATCTAGTATGTCGGCTGGTTCTCTAATCCATTCTTTGAGATAGAGGGAGGCTCCGTTGATAAGGATGTAGTCGAACTGAGCCGGTATTTCTGGGGTAGCGCCGCCAGCAAAGGCCGCTGGAAGTTTATTGTAGTAAAATTTAAGAACGTTATTTTCTGCGATAGGATACGCTATTAATGCATTGCTGTGGTCAATAGTATATGCGTATTGTGGTCGCTCATCGTTCGACGGTGGCTCAAATAGGGATGACCGCGCACCGCCGCTAACGGCGGACTTTAAATCTAGCCAGTGTACATATTCAAGAAATTCGTATGGTATACCTGGATCGGTTGCGCTAGAATCTCGCTTAACATACAGGCGATTGGGGCTGCCGTATGTCGATTCGGTGATATTAAAACCTTGCGAAGTAAATAGAGGGGCGGAGGTTGTGAGCGCCCCCCATGTGAAGCTCGCGCTGCCTATTAGAGATGGTAATTCAACACGACTAGACACGTACCGCATACATAGCGCCATCGCTCTATTGGCTACTGTTTGCGCATCAGTAGAGCCTACATGGTCGCACAGCTCTAGTACCGTCGAAACCAGTCCGTCGTATGTTGTCATGGGCTACTAATAAAAAATCCGGGCCGGGGCCTCTGATAGCACCCGAAGCCCGGAGGAGGAGCGAGATCTAATTACAGCTTACCAGGAAAGCTGGCATCTAGGATCACGGTGGCGTTGGTATTGGAATCACCCGCGCCGTCCATGCGGAACTTATACAGAATATCGCTGTCTGTGTTGTTGGTGAGCGTAATTGGGAAGGTGTCGCCGCTGTTAATCAGATTAGTAGATCCAATTGGCGAAACGGCAACGTCGCAGACGTTTACGTTCGCTGAATTTACAACCTCAACCTTCACGGCATTGCCGGTATTCGGGGCTGTTCCAACAACTGCCTTCATACCAAAAAGCTCAACAACTCGGCGAGCCGGGACAATAAAGTGCCCGATGTCCTTATCATTGGCGTCGTTACCAACTCTAACGAAGAGCTGGCGTCTGTTATATGCGTATCCACTCATAGCAAAATCTCCATAATTGACGGGGCCTACGCCCCGCCACTATATAATAACTTGATGTTTAGGCAGACGCTACTCTTATGATGTGCTCCTTGGAGTGCGTGGTTTGATCAAGGATCTTATTCCAGATCATAAGCCCCAAGTAGGCCACCGAGATATTGCGCTTATGGTCCCTGTCTTCAATGCTCAGGTACCATGGTTCAGCAACATCTTTCTGCACAGCATCGGCACCAATTAAGAATGTTTCGTCCAGGTTAGCACCTTCGCCGGAAGATGATCCGCCCATCTTAGCTACCTTATGGGTATCCTTGACAAGTCGGCATCTAGCCACACGGCCACATTCGCCGTTAAGGGCCGCCATACCAGAATCTCTCTTAAGAGCCTCGAACACACTGGCTACGTTAGCACCAGTTGCACCAGCTCCGGGCTGCTCGTATACAAGAGCGTCCAGGCTGTCTACGCCAGTTACAACAACATAGCTTTCGCCATCGAAGTACGGAATGAGTCTCTTTTCGGCGTTGCGCACTAAGTAGCGCAGATTAGCGAATGTGAGTCCTTCGTTACATGCGGTAATGGTAGTGCCGTTAGTTACAAATGCATCGGCTGAGCTATTAAAAGAAGCTATCCAGTCAGTAGCCTTGAATTGTGTATAGGCTTGGCTGTTCTCCAGCTTCTTCATGTCATTAACAAGAGCAACGGTGAAGTCGTCTTCGACGGAGAGGCGAGAAAGGTCTTCTAGCTTCTTCGTCCATCGCAGAGAATTTCCAAACTCCTTGATTTGGTAAGTTGCGCTAATAGGAGTAAGCGTAGACTGCGGAACCTCCTCGTTCTCGTCTAGCTCGCCACCTGCGATACCAATATCAGCGTAATATATGTACTGAACGGTATCACCCTTGCCTAGCCCAAGAGCCTTGCCAGTAGGCGGGTTACAAAGCTGCGCGAATCCTTGCAAGTCCTGCGCGGCATGTCGCACAAATTCGCTTAGTTCATTGACGTTGATAATTCCGTCAAAATCTCCCCAAGTTTGCATGATTAATTATCCTTTACGTTTAAAGCTTGCAAATTTCTCGCGAGCTTGTTTGATATAATCCTCGGCGCTAGTGCGCTGAGATTTTTGATTACTAACTCCAAATGCCACCCCAGAGGATCTTCCGGGAATAATGGCGTCTAGTCTTCCTCGCTTTGCCGCCGCCTCATCGACTGACTTTAGGTTTAGCTTCCTGACGGCAACGTCAAATGCCTTACGAGCTGCTTTATTAAAGTCTTTTTCGGTTCTTAGTTCTGTGCGAACAAGAGCATCAACATAATCAGGATGCTCCTCTAGCCCTGGATACTTGCTGAGGTATTCTTGCGATATCTGCTGCGCTGATTGCTTGAGAGATTCCTGCTCTCTCATTTCGCGCCTAAGCTCTTCCTTGGTGAGTTCTTTGATATCCGAGAGTAGCGCTGCTGGTTCGGCAACTATGCGCTCAAGTAGGGGGTCGTGCTTCTTCTTCTCGGGTTCGCCAGATAGTAAGCGAGCCGCCGCCGATAGGCGCTCGTTGATCATCTTCTCGGCGTCCTTGGCTACTTCATCCCTAGCCGCCTTGGCCGCTTCGCGCTGTATCTTCTCGACATCTATCGCAACCGGGGTAGGGGGCTCCTGCTTCTCTGCCGGTTTTTCTACTGGCGCTGCTTCTGTATTGACTGTCTCACTCATGGTCTTGGTCCTTTATTTAGGTCAAAAATTTCTGCTGCCTGCGAGCGCCTTGCGCTGCGTTTAGCCACCGCCTCAAGCCTCGCCGTAATGGCTGTAAGAGCAAGATATTTGCCTCTAGCCTTGGCGTTTTTAATCGGATCATCCTCACTAGCCATCTCGACTGTAGCGGCATCGATGTCGCTATCGATCCAAGATTTGACTGTATCTAAGAATGCGCGGTTATCGAGAAGGGCAATTACCCTTTCTTCTTCGAGTTCTTTTGAAGTCTTCGGTCTAAAGTCGGCCATATTCCAAGCCTATGTAGTTTGTTGGTCGTATCTGCGAAAATTCTTCCGTAAGCCTCGGCTGTTCTTTCTTCGCCGGAATCTTGCGGAACTAGAGTCTCGGTAGTTTCTGCGTCTAGCTTCCATCTACGCCTACGCGCTAACCCTAAGATTGCATGTTGTAGCTCATGCGCTATCAGCTCGGCTGTGACTGGTAGGCAAACATTAATCTCGCCACAATCCGGGGATTTTTTGGGTTTGCCTTTTGCGTAATTGGTGATTACATGGGTAGAGCATAGGCCTATTGTGCGCCTACAGAGCCTCACCCAGTGGCAGTGGTCTCGTAGCTCCTTGCGGGTGCGCCATACGCGGATGGTATAAAAAAGCGTATTTGTGGCGTATGCTTTAAAAACTACAAGAGGCTGCGGCATGGTCTATTACTGAATAGGCGGCTCTCCTTGACCGCCTTGCTGTTGCATTTGTTTTTGCTGCATCTGCTGCTGGTGCATGGCGACGTGCTGCTGTAGGGCCGGGGTAGCGTAAGGAGATTGCGCTAACGGCCCTTGAAGCTGTAAGTGAAGCTCATCGTTGTCGTTCGGGTCTGGATAAACAATGTGGTTACCCATTAGTACGGCGTTCTCTGCTTCTATCTGCGCCTGTGGTGCGTCTTTGAGTATAAGCGCGTCATCCTTGTCGAGCTTCATTAGCTTCATCCAGTGCTTAAGAAGCGTTCTAAGGTCTATGAGTTGAGAGAGGGGGCCGCCTGAGTTCGCTATCTGCAATAGCTCATTCATGCGCATGAGGTCAGACTCTTCGGTTTGACGTGCGCTAAATCCGTTAATCTTGAATTTAAAGAAGTGATTAACGATGGAAATCTTATCTTCCTCGGAGAGCTGGGTTAATTCATATAGCTCAGCTTCATCCAAGAGCGCTATTAGGTCAGGATTGCGCTGAATATCCTCAAGGCCAAATTGAAGCACCCTAGCGAGCACCTTCTCTAGGACTGGGATAAGGAAATTCTGCTCTAGGTCAAGAGCGATTGTGTTTACATTGCGCAGAGAGCCCTGCATCCTGGCATTAGTCTCGGCTGCGGTTGTGCGAGAGCGTAGGTTGTTACCGCCGGACATGAGGTCGTTGATACCGGCACCTTCTTCGATAGCAGACTGTAGGATAGTCTGCATGGGATGCACTTGATTCTCAAGGTTGTCAGTGAGGCTGATACGCTCAAATACGGCCTTGGGATTGTCCCTGGCTTCAATGATTTTTCCGGGTTCAATTCCTTCGTCTAGCTGGCCCTTATCAACTAACTTCTGAACGTTGACAACGTTTATTCCAGCAATACCAAACCGGAACGTATCATTAACTAAGTGCCAATTGCTATCCATTTGGCGCTGGATGTCGTAGACGTTATCACCGATGCCTGCTCCGGTAGCGCGGTAAGGGATTTGCCTTACTGCCATATTAACCACCGGAGTTTTATGTCCCGGAGGTTCCCAGTAAGGATAATCGCCTTCTTTGATAATGCGGGAGCCGTTGGCGACTAAGCAGAACCAAGCATCCTTCTTAATCTCCCCATCTATAATAAGAGGGCCAAAGTAGTAGGTTAGCTCTACAAGGTCGTCCCTCGGTGAGTTGGGGGTGCGCATGATATTAGTGTTGCGCAACCTTGAAGAGACCTCCTTATCTCTACGCTTACGCTCCGGTAAGTCTTTAATCTTAGACTTGCTGATGTATCCCTGCTTAGCCCAGAGCTTTAAATCTGATTCCGTCACTAACTCGCGCCATGCCTTGGCTGCCGAGTCTTCCATGTAGGCGACGTTAGTTTCCCAGAAGATATTCTCGTGATTTAAGTCTCGAAATTCAATGCAGCCATATTGGAGATATTCTGGGATATCCTCCTTTGGAGCCGACTCCTCTCCTTGGAGCATCGCAACCGTATCGTCTATGGCTTGTTCGATGTTAGCTGTAATCGCGCTTGCGTTGTGCTCGGACTCTACGCTGGGGTTAGCTACCACCTTAGCTAGTCGCCTCATCTCCTCTTGACGTAACTTGCGCGTCTTGGCAGCTACATACTCAGGATTCTGAATGAGCATTTCCTTCCATCCTACATACAAGCTGCCCATCGAGATGAGGGAGTTAAGGATGAAGGTCGATGCGTGACGGCGAAAGTTGGCTCTATCTAGGTAGTATTCAACTATCTTCTTGATGGGTCGCTTAAGCAGAGCTGCCCTGGTATTGTTAGGCGTCCGCTCTACGATGTCCATCCAGTCGGGGTTATTAACTATTGTGTTAATCAATTCCCCGTGAGCTGACCGAATGACGTTCGCGAATTTGTTAATCGAGAATTGCGATTGCCAGCCTTTCTTCCCTTCAAAGCGGCTACCGCTTACGAACATGTCGTAATTCTGCTGCCACCGTTTAACGACGACGGTAGAGGACTTCTCGCAGTTATCGATGAATTTATCAATACACGCCACCTTGCGTGCATCAATATCGTCCTTGCGAGAAGCCTGGGCCATTGTTTGCTTAGTCCTTAGCAGTTACCGGACTTGTTGGGGCCCTTAACAATTGTCGGATTCTGAGCAGGGAGGTTGTGCGATGCATCAGAGCCGCCCTTCTGTCTCTGTAAGCCGTCGTAGGTAATTCTCTTACTCTCCGGCTTAGAGGGCACCGGCATCTTCTTGCTATTGATTGGTTCTCTTTTCATGATTCTCCTATTTATAACTAAGCGCGATAGAGTAGGATTTGGCAGCATTACGCCGGTTCTTGCCCACTCGATTCCACTTTTGAAAAAACTCGATTAAACGACCGACGAGCCCGGAGGCTGAGCTAGTCTGAAACCTATCGTAGTCTAGTAAATAAAAATTGCCTTCTGCGGTAACAGCTACCGCCATCGCCACCGTCCAGTCAGAGCGCCTTTCTTCTGAGAAGCTCAGGTCGCAAGCAATGTAGACATCTGCGGGGGAGCCTTTGCTCGGCCTTGCCTGACCAGCTAGGTAGTCAATAGCCATGTGCAGAGCGTCTACTACATCATCATGCTTGGCCGCACCGAACCTGCGAATCTCGTATCCGAGCCCATCCGAAGATGAGCTATCGCCTAGCATCCATGACTTAACAAACAATCGCCCCTCGCGCATAACGGGTTCAAGGGAGGCCCGAATACGGTCTAGCTTGGTAGAGCCGCGCTGTCGCTTAACTTCTATCGGCTGTATCGGAATGGATAGCCTGAGCTTGTCAGCCTGGTCTTGCAATAACGAATAAATCGGCTTACCGCCTGCTGTGGTTTCTAGGCCAAATAGCCTAAGTTCACCCAACTCCGGTGCCTCATCGTCCGAGAAGGTATTAACATCAGATATTCTAAGGTCCTGTCGCTCGACGGGTATCGGGTCATTCCGCATCTGCGCATCGAAATAAATACCCAGCCCACCTTCGCTCTCTGGCTTACGCATAGCATCTAACTGCTCGTTACTGTATCCCGTAAAGTGACTCTTGCCCCACCTCTTGGCGCGTGGATATGTAGGAGCCTTTAGTGGATTGTCATCTTCCCAGCATGAAAGAACCATCGTGCGGAATGGGCCTTGCTTGCCGTGAATGCGCCCAGCCAGAATCTTGCCGTATGGGTCGCCGTCGTGCCATCTAGTCCCAGTAACGTGGATAACTCCTTGTGGGGGGAGCAGCATCATACACTCGCGCAGGAAGGATTCGGTCATCGCCCATCCTTGGGGAGTGTTATTGGTGCGTACTACCGTATCGTCTAGGAAGATTATCTCTGGATGCTTGCCTGTGACGTTACCCTTGAGAGATGAGCAAAAAAGCGTTGCGTCAGTTCGGGGCTTTCTATTAGGGAGCGCGTAACCGTCCTTGCCCCACCTATCGGTGTCTTGCGTCGATGTCGGAACTATACCCTTGAAGGCTCGCTGGATATTGTCGTTGCCGATGAGGTTCTGGGCAATCATTGAACCCAGTGAGTTGGCTAGGTCCTCGGTTGCCGAGGCGAACATGATAGCGACGTTAGGGTTAGCTAACATCTCTCGCATAATGCGAGCTGCTGCTACGAGGGTCTTACCATGACCACGAGGGATGAAAACGGCTGTATCGCACCCCTTGTTTTCTTCATAGAAAGGAATAAGGATTTCGCCGTGGAGCTTGCTGTCTAACCAGTCCCATCCAAGTGCTACGCGGATGAAGAACCAGAGGTCCTTAAGGCAAAGATGCGCGTATAATCGCCAGTAATCAGCGCCAGACTTTCTAGCTTGTTCTAATGTTTTGAGGGCCTCTAAGACTCTCTGGTCTGGTGTTAATGAGGAATTGTTCATGTCTGCGACATTGGGGGAGGTGAAACTCTATGTCACACTGGCGAGGCTCTTTGAGGAGCTGTTCCCAAATGTACGTATCCCACTTTCTCAAAAGCTCACGCCTTTTTTCTTGGAGCTCGTCCTGCGCGTTTTGGGGGCGCACTTGAATCTGGCTGTCCGATGTAAGGATCGCGGCTATTACAGCCAGTAGGATGTTGAGCATTGAATTCCTCTATGGACTTAAGAGCGTCAAAGTGTAGTCTAGCTAGGAACAGGCGGACCTCGCGCAATGCGCGTAGCGGGGTCTCTCCTAGTAGGATATCGCCCAGAATGTCATGGGCTTCCTTGGCTGCATCGGAAACGAATCGAAGCTGGTCCGGCTTCATGTTGGTCCTATGTTTGGTTTATGCTGTGTAATATGGTATGTACTTCGTGACGCCATTAACCTGAAGTTCAACAAATCCATTGGCTGCGTCAACTGCGGGATTCTTGCTGGATGTTCCCATAGTGCCAGCGAAGTTAAGGGTCGTATTGGCCTTTGTGAAGGTGATAGGGCCTCCGTTGGTAGCGTCCTGCACTAATCGGCCATCATCAGCAAAAGTCCACCTGAGAATGCCACGAGTATAGCACTCAAGATCTCCACCGGCTACGTCGCCAGTGATGAGCTGCATCTTACCAGTATTGGTGTGTTCGTTACCTGCGAGGTTTATCATAGCACCGCGAGTAGCTCCGGGAGCACCGCCGCCATGAAGCCTGAGTCGCTGATTATCCGAGCCGTCGCTGGTGCCTGAGCCAATTTGGACAGTACCGTTGTAAGTTAATGTCCCGTTCCAACTAAGGCTTGATAGTGAAACGCCGGATGGCGAGGTAAAGACCGATGACATGGATTAATCCATCAAATCGCCAGTAACGGCTACGTGGCCGCTTGTGGGAGCCGAACCGCCATGCTTGACCTTTATAGCCTCTTGGATATTTACGCCGTCCAGTACAATTGACGTGGAGGACGGGAGGCGTACATGAGAAGTAACGCCGCCATCAAAGGATAGCTCTATGGCTGCGTTGCAATCGCTAGTTATTACAATCTGTCGGATTCTGCCGGTATAAGACCGGATAGTTTGAAAAGTACCAGTAAGGGCAGTGCCCAGTAATGACTGAACGGGGAGGAATGCCATGATTTATTAATCCTAGTTATGCCCCCATACCCTTAGCGAGGGGTCGTCGGGGTTTGTACATTTGGTAATCTCACCAACCTCTGGAACCTGAGAACCGCTGGTTAGCCGGTTTGGCTGAGCGTCGCTTTTGGCTTCTATTGAGAGATCTTCTTTGGGTTGGGCCCGCACCCTAGGCCGCCTCTTTTTAGGGGCAGGGAGGTCGGTTTCCGTTCGCGGAGCGGGGACTAGCCGAATCTCGGGAAGTGGCGGAACGTCAAGCGTAGAACCCTTCGGGATGAAGGTAATCACTACGTCGCCTATTTCCCGATAGGCAAAACCGGTCTCGGTAGGAATGACAGCGTAGAGCTTATCAATGGGGCAGCGAGCTTGAATCTCGGCGAATAGCTTACTTGCTGGCGATGGTGGAGTTAGTTGTAGTGCATCAGCTCTGATACGAGCTGAGACGAGGTAATCTTCGGTCATGTGGTCCTATTGGTCGGATAGGGTTTAAAAAGAAGCCCTCGGTCAAGCGCGGGGTCTCGGGGCCCTAAGTACGCGAGAATTTTGATTGAATTGCTCTAGAGGGCAGAAGGTTTTATCTAGAACTACACTTTCCTGCCGTGTAGCGTTACATATTCTATTGCCTTGCTTAGCAAGTTGCGTTGTGAGTCACAAGGCTATCGCCTTGTTCCCAGAACGTCAGAAACTCGTTGCCTCGTTTCTTCCTTATAGCGCCTACTCTAATTATAGCATTTCCTCACAAAAGTAAGATTAAGAAAATGAAGAGAGGAGGGAGGGAGGTACAATTTCAATAATGAAATTAATACTATAGTGGTGTAGAATATTCATTCTAGTGAAAAGCATTGTCAAATGCTAGGTACGGTGGGATTCCGCAAAAATAATCATTACAGGCACTTACAAGATTAATTTTCGTCATGCTCTTGACGATTTCGAGGAAAAGTTTTTAGCGGTGCGAAAAATATCTAAAAAGGCAATCCTGTCGATAGCTTGCGGCAGCATTTTGTCAAATCTACTCCTATAGTTGTGGTATATAAGCCTCAATGCTAACCCTCGGTGTATGTATTGCCCCCTTCTTCCCCTTCACTACCTTCTCATGGATAAAGGGACAAGGCGGGATAACGTGATGAGAAAACTACTACCGTCCTCTCGGATAAGTACCTTATCCTCAAGTCCGGTAGTAGTGCCAGGTATGCCCCGGCGCTAGTTAAGCCTGCAATTTTATTTTTTATTTCGCTGGGAGAGTGTCATCTAAATCCTAGGCTTCGGGGGCTTGTCCATCGGCTCCAAGTATCCGGAACCATTCACACCACACATGAGGCGGACACTACTACTTACGCGCAACGTATTGATAACATTACCCTCTTAGTTAACTAGAAATATAATACTAGTTAAGTAAACTCGCGAAGAACATCGCGCACTTAGCGTAAACTACGCAAAAATTGCATAGGGTGCGGGGTAGCGGGAAAGGCCAATGATTCCGCGGAGTTATGCAAAGGCATCTGGTCCTAGTTATTATTCGCAGAATCGCCTAGTGATTTCTGGGATTTCACACGTAATTAGTAAAAATACTCTCAAGATCCACAGAAAACGCGTCGATATTAATAATACGCGACAAACATGGAGCACACATATGAATAAGGTTTATGAAATTGTCACCGAACGCATTATAGAAGCTATCGAGCAAGAGCAATGCTTGCCTTGGCGTAAGAGCTGGCGCACTCTAGGCACGCCTCGGAATGCCGCTACTGGCAAGCACTATAACGGCATTAATAGAGTTATATTAAGCATCGCCGGAGAATCTCTCTACGCTACTTACAAGCAATGGGCGACTCTCGGTGCGCAAGTGCGCAGGGGGGAGAAGGGCCTACCCGTCGTATTTTGGAGTGTCCTAGAGAAAGAAGATAAGAACGGCAAGACGCAGCGTCAAGCTTGCGTGCGCTATAGCACTGTCTTTGCGGCATCTCAAGTAGATAACTATACACCGATTGCAGTAGAGCTATCCAAGCATAGTCCGCTCGAGCAATGTGAGTTGCTTGTTGCTAAGTACGCGACGGGCCCGAATATCCATCACCATTGTGGCAATGCTTACTACGTACCCTCACAAGATGCGGTATATATGCCTCACCTCGCCCAATTCGACTCGCCGGAGGCGTATTACTCAACATTATTCCATGAGTTGGCCCACTCCACGGGACACTCTCAACGCCTAGCACGGTTCCAGGTCACAGATACACGCGCCGACCTGGAGCAATACGGCAAGGAGGAGTTAGTAGCAGAATTGGCGGCCTCTTTCTTATGCGCTGATTGCCACATTGCCAATCGCACGCTCGATAACAGCACGAGCTACTTACAACATTGGTTAAAGGCTATTAAGTCTGACTGTAGGCTATTACCCAGTGCTGCTAGTGCGGCTCAAAAAGCTTGCGATCTTATACATAATAGAGTTGTGCGCGATATTACGTGCGCCGATGAGGAAAAAAAGCTAGAAGCGCACTAAAGTTATTGCACGGTATGTCGATATTATATGCATGATAACACAAGGGGGAACGGAACATGAACACCACAACAATAACAACAGAACGCACACACTTAAAATGCAAAGACATAGTGCGCAATGCTTGCAAAAGCAGATTGTCTGACATCTTGCGATTGTACAAAGCCTACTGCAAAGACCCCGAGAAAGAGGTCGAGGACATTGGACGGCTCGACGAGTACGGACTAAGCTGGGAAGATTATCACATAAGAACCAATAGGAGTGCCGCGCATGAGCTGTAAATTAAAACGCGAACTTTTATCAGTCTCCCAATACCTCGACACATGCATCTTGGCGGCTATCAATATAATCTTGTTAGGCATGTACTTATGACCGCATCCCTCCCCCTTCCCAATCGCCTCACGCTCTCCGTCACTCACGCCATGTTAGAGAGCGTAAGCGCATTACCTAGAGAGCGCTGGAATGATGCGAAAATCCACCATTTCATCGAGCAATCACTTGCAACGCTCAAGCTTAGCCGCGATAGCGTCGATATTAGTTATATCGCTGATGCGATGCGTAGACACACGGAGAGGGGCATATGAAACAAATTATCATCACAGTACATAACGCGCACCTGGCAATAGAAGCGCATGACGAGCGGGGCAGGCTCATGATTGCAGGCACGGCTAACGAGGTATACGCGCATCTTGCGCGGCTGAATTGCAAGATCAGTGTCTTGATTAAGATAGTTGATTAAAGGAGTTTGAATATGCAGAACAAATACGTACTCGATCCCGCCTCGGGCGCATATCGCGAAATTCGTGGTATTATCGAGGTTCCCGGCGATGACACATATCGTATTATTAGCGATCCTATAATCAGCGCCGATATCGATCATGCGCATGGTTTGTACTACATTGTTGACGCGGTAATCTGCCCGACCGGAGAAAGCAGCATCGCATACAACCGTCCGCGCCAATTACGCATTGATATGTCCGACATGCGCGATGCGCCCGAAGAGGATCTTCCATGGGAAGATGAAGATCGATATGCATTTTATCGTTGGCGATAAATGACGACGTGGAAATATTAAAACATACGGAGGAACAATGAGAAACTCACCTTGGGGCAAAGTTCAAACGTCGGTTAAAATTGCACGCGGAATTACGTTTGTAACAACGGCGGGGCACGGGGGCGTCCTTGTTGCGCGTGGCGTAGCCAGTAAGAGACTCTCTTGTGCAGCGCGGTCTCGCGGTATGGCGTGGCAAGGGTACCTAGCATACGAGGAGGACGTCGCAATTAACATCATCTTTATCGAGGTTCCCGAAGCAATGGCCGTACTATATTGCTCTGCTACGCATGAGGAGATTGTCAAAAGCCTTAGTCTTTGGATACCGGAATATTTAGTAGAGCGCGGTATCACTCCCGATACTGAGGCGTATGCAAGATACCTAGACCGCAAACGGGATGCCGAAATGCGTCAAGCACGACATCCGAATCTCATTGTAGCAGCAAGGGGTCTCGATAGCGGTATGGTCGAGGTTTATACTGCGGACGATAAGATTTACGTTGTTACGGCTACTTCATACGAGAGTCGCCGTTGTCCGAACCTGCTTAGCGATTGTCAGGTAGTATCACCATGAAAGACATCAAATTCATATTCCTCATCGCGACCGAAAGAGGTCCCGAGAATGTTGCCGGACATAAGCTGGGTAAGGTTGGGTTATTTGGCGCATATCGCAGCGATCCTAAGGGTATGTGGCATCTAACGCATCTCCCCACAGGTGCGCGGGTTTGTTCAACCTTCCATCTTGCGAAATTGCGTACCCTTGTAAAGGCTATCGAGGATAGAGGGCGATGGTTGACAGCTTTTTATAAAGCGCAACCAGGTGCAAGCGCCGAACAAATATTTGGCTCAGACTTAGAAAATATTCGCAAGTTTCTATATGACGATGCCGATTTAGTATTAGAGACATCGCCACATAAGCATTAAACATAACATGAAGAAAGGGCAAGGGAGATCTTGGAAGCTACCAACGTTCGCGCCGATGAAGATCCAGCTTTGGTGATACAAAGAGCATTCAGGAGTGCGCGACTAACTAGACTATAAGCATCTTACACATAAAGGGTACAATATGACACGCATAATCAAGGCTACGGACATGAAAAGTATATCGCTAAACTCCCCTGAAATGGCAGCACAAATATCAAGGGAATTCGCGTCTAGTAACTTTAGCGAGCTAGGAAGATTAGAACCATCCGTTCTAGTTGCTAAGGCCATTGGCATTCTAGCCGCATTGCGCGTGAGGCTAGCGCTGACCGACAAGGGCCAAAGGGAGGATATCTTAGCGGCTATATCAAATGTGTCCGAAGATATTGGCTCACAGCTAAGCAAGCACCTAGTCTTAGACGATGTAATGAATTAGGAGTGGTATGAGCAACATCAAGCAATTAACGCCGCAGCAAGCGGCAATAGCCAGAGCCGAAGAATTTGCCGCCGATCTGGCATACATCGAATGTAACGAGTGTTGCCACTGCGTGCATATCGAGGATGAGGTGCGGGAAGCCTTTCTGGCGGGGTATATAGCCAGAATCGACGACGTGCTTCGGTCCGTAAAGGCTAAGCAAGCCGAGGGTAAGTAGGCCAAGGACCTATTCCTTCTTTAACCCCAACTCGGTAAGGAACTTCTCTGTAATGGCAGAATCCTGTGGCTTGTCTGTATCAAAGTCCGACAACAAGGCCCCTGAGTCTATCAGCTTAATAGCTTCTCTCGCGGCCACGGGATCGACCTTCGCATTCTCCTTACCGAAAAGCGCCACATGTAATATGCTATCTTGCAGCGCGTGCTTAATGCTCGCTATGGCATCCCGCAATTCTTGCGTAGCTACCATATCATCGAGGATGGCTGGCACAATGTCTCGCGTCCAGGATAAGTTCATGGACCTGGCAATAGCGCTGAAGTTAATCGACCTTTCCCTAGCTACGCGAGCGACAAACTCATACGCCGGACCTCTTGGATCTGTAGGCTGTAATTCTGGCAATGTTTGAGTAAGAATATTCTCGCTCTTCTGTTTTCTGAACGACATTCGTGATTTCATTTAGACACCTCTCTATTAATAGTGCCATTGTGGGCCACCTATTAAGCGCACACATGAGCGTCTTTCGTACACCGTTGGCGTAGGTCATGCCAAGAAAAGGCATCCAGTATCCTTGCAGTGCTAGCATTCCGCTGCTAATTGCAGCCACCCTCGTACCCGAGTACTTTCTGCATAGCCAATGCTCAAACAGGACTCGATGTTCATTATTCCGTGGCTCTCCGATGTTGCCGCTTCCTATGTGCCTACATAGCTCAGCGAATGCCGTGGTCCAAATTTGCGCATGGTCTGTGTATAGTCGTAATCGCTCTGAGTAAAGTGGGTCACCGAACTTAAGGCCCCTGGCCCTACCGTATTTCGGGCTCGGAATTTCCGCGTGCATAATAACCACATCTCCACCGCTAGCTTCATCTACAAACGCATATAGTCTAGTGCCCGTTGTGTGATGTATGAAGCCGATAGGCCGCCACTCTGGGCGAACTAGTCTGTAGCGATGGAAATAAATCGGCGCTAATGATGGATGGCTATTAACTGGCCACCTGTCTGCTGTCTCGTAGTGCGAGGCTAGGCTACTTCGCCTTAGCCAGCGACGCGATGTATTTTTGCGTTTCTTGGGCATCGACCGTCTCCAGTGTATAGTGCAGGTCGTAGCGCCTGCCCGTCACATGTCTAAGCATCGGCGGTTGTCGCCTGTTCACATTAGTCAAGCTACGTATTATCAATGCGCTAGCTGCACTAACATACTTACCTATCTCCGCTTCTGGGATGCTATCCGGAGCTACGATACTAGCTATCTGTGGGTACTGTATCATTGTTATCATCCTTCTTTATTCTAATGGGTTTTGTTATCACGCTATCTCCTCGGTGAGACATCGGTGAATGAACCCTTTCAATTATTTGATGCGCCAACCCCGGCTCTCTACGCAGACATTCTCTTAGCTCGTCTTCATTTAGCGAGCACTTCTCATAGTCGGATGCTTCGGCGTTCATGCCGCAACAGAAGCACCACATTTTATCGTCCACGACGCGCACTAGCCCTGAGCCGCAAGATATACAGCAACCAGACTTAATCCATTTCTTAGTCATCGTTTATTGAGTAAAAATGCCTCACGACATCGATGCATAATTGCACAAATTCTGTAAGGCTCATGTTACGCTTAGCTATATTGACGCGAGTATCCACCCAGCGTAAGTTATCGATGTCCTCTGCGAGATGGGGGTGGCGCGAGCGGGGCTTGACGTGATCTATACTTGCCCCCTTGCCTATGCCGATGCGCCGCCCTGTGTAGGCGCACCTTCCGCCCCGAGCCAGCCAGAACTTTTTAATTTGCTCCCACTTCTTAGCGCTGCCAAGATGCTTAGCTGCAATCTTGCGGTAGGTACATTCTCTACATAACGAGCTGGGAGCTTTGATTGCGCGTGGGCCGTGGCACCAGGCGCACTTATTCAAGCGCTTAGCGAGCTGTCGCCTATCTCTATGGTACTGAGCTAGCCTTGATCTCTTCGGGGTCTTTTTGCGCGACCGTACAACCTTTGATTGCAAGCAGAAAATCCTCCAATCTCATCGATACCACCCAACCTTCGTGATTGCGCCTTGTAAACACCAACGGCCACCTCCCCGGCGCATCGTCACCTTGACGCATAAGCCATCGCCATAAATCGTTGATTGACCTACGACGCTTAACTTCAATTGCGAAATTAGGTAGCGCCCTACATACCACATCGCAGTCACCATGCTTGCCGGTGCGTTGTGCCGCTCTGTAGGATGGGTATCCAGCCTTAGTTAGTAAGTGCGCTATCTCTAGTTCGGCAACCTTGCCCTTAGTGCGAGAGTTGATTGGCATACTCGGATATTATCTAGTCTTAACTTTAGTCGCTAGCCCCATCCATGCCGTGTGGAATCGTCGCCACTCAATGGTGTCGGGCTGGATGTTCTTGCTAAGCTTTCTGTAGACGACTGCCGCCGCTGTGCGTAGCGTAGTATGCAAATCTGGGAAGCTTTCTTTGGCAATAGCGCAACAAATAGCGATGTAGTTTAGCTGAGGATAGCCGTCATCGATATTGGCGTTGACTTGCTTACGGATGAAATCGGGGGCTAGCCTCGTGTCGAGGGCTAGGTCTGAACTTAGGAGTCGGAGTTCCATTTGCACCAACAAGACCAACACAAGTTGAGGCCACCCTCTTCTGGATACGCCTCAGATAGGTTAATTAGCTTCTCGCACACGTCACACTCAACGACAATTAGGCGAACCTCTGGGTCTGGCGCAATTAACCACTCCTCGCTATCCTTCTTATTATCATCGCTCATAGTCATAGTCCTACCTGCTTAACGAACGGTATCCAATGTCTCTCAACAAGCAGCTCCCAAATTTTTAGCGCCTCATACTTAGCCACTTCATCCCTACCGAGGTGATAGTATTCCATGAGGAACGGAATCTCATCTTCGCCCCCAATGGGAGTAAGGCTAATGAAAGCCCGTCTCTCAAGCACTCTACCAATACGACTCCACACGAGCGCAAGTAATAAATCCTCATATGGAAGCCTCTCTCTGCACCATGCTACGCGATCAGCGAAGGTGCCATAGTCTCTAGTTTCTGAGCTATTCTCGATAAGATCGGTGCGATATCCGAATACCCTCCCCTTGGCCTCCGTGAACGAAAGTCCCTCGGTGCGCATAAGCCAGGCGGTCGCGTTACCATGAGCGCCACATCCGAAGCAATGAAACCTCTCACCATTGACGCGGAAGCTTGGAGTCTTCTCTTCATGGAAGGGGCACAGTCCAATCCACTCCGTTCCAGTCCACCGTAAGGATATTTTCTGCTGTACTAGGTCGGGTAAGAGCATCTTACACAATAAGATGCTTTGAGGAGAAGCCAATGGAAGACGATTTTATCCCGAGAGGTGGTAAGACTAAAGCGACAACATTCTTACCGCTCCCCACATACCGTGTTGCAAATAAACCACCAAGCGGTGACATCAGCAACTTCGCCCCTGGCATTCGGATGCGAGTGCCGAGAGGGAGAGGCCCCGATGGTAAGATAATCAACGACATTACCACGGTCCAGAAGGTTAGGGCGGTTATTCTCTACGCGAGTCCCACTCGCGCACTCAAGGGGCGTAATGGTGAGGTGCAGTGTCAGTCACACGACGGTCACTCCCCGTCCGCGAGAGTAGCATCGCCTGGTTGTCATAAGTTAAATGCCGATGGCGTGGTGCAGATAATCTCTAAATGGAAGGGAATGGACCAGGCTAGGATTGACTCTACCGTACTTGAGCTAACAGAAGGAGACTCCAAGCTACACTTCTGTGCCCTCCCCACTAAGTCCGGTGATTTTATACCAATATGCCCAATGGCTACTCGCGATCCTATTCGTAACCAGCCGGGACCATGCAAGCCGGGAGTTGCTCTATATGGATTCGATTTAGACAACAAACGGGAATTTCGCATGGACCTTGGAGGCCGAGAGGCTAGCACTTCGCCGAATTACCACGGGGAATACCTAGACCTACTGAATCATTTGCGGGATAAGAGAATCCCCTGCTATGCCCAGCAAGTAGAGCTAAGCCACAAACTGGATGGCAAGTTCTATGCTCTGCACATTGAGATTCTCGACGTGCTCAGCGAGCAGGAGAGCGAGGAGATGTTCGCCTTAGCCAAGGCCCGTAGAGAGGCACACCAACACGCACAACATTGGACTCCTAATAAGCCACGGTTGGACGCTAAGCAACCACCTCAGAAGAACACTGAGGTTGTTCGAGCCGAAGACCAGGTGCCGTTTGATGATGATATTCCATTCTAAGGAGATCGCATGGCATACAATCGCAACTCAGCAATAGAAGTTTTCGTAGACATTGAGACCGTACCGCTTGACTTAGCGGCCGATGTCCTCTCTCGATTTGAAGAGCAGTATGAAGCACCGAAGAACTACAAAGATCCAGAAAAGATAGCGCAACATAAAGAGGCAGCCAAGGCCGCATTCCTTGAGCGATACCACTTCCGCATAGATGGTTGCCGCCCTGTGGTAATTGGGGTCGGATTAGTTAATGCGGCGGGCGATGTGAGGGTTACGCAGTTCCACGGTGATAACCCTAAAAAAATGGGAGGCGAGTTAGTGGACTGGCTGAATAACCTCGGCGCACCTTGGCGGTTTATCGGGTTCAATTCCAAGAACTTTGATATTCCTATCCTAGCTCTCGCCGTTCATCAGTCGGGTAAGCAGCTTAAGTACAAGCTTGGCAAATGGGATGCGGTTGATTTAATGGACTACCCACTTCGAGGGTACAAAATGAAAGATGCCGCAAGGGCGTATGGTGTTATTGCCGCAGAAGAGAATGGTTCAAAGATATTGGAGTGGTATGCAAAAGGAGACTGGGACTCGATACTCACGTACAACGAAATCGATGTCCGATCTACAGCAGGACTCTATCTCGGTCTCTCTGCCCTGTATAACCTACTGTGATTTTATGGAGCTAATAGACCGCATCGGAGAGAGGTTGCAGAAGATTCGAGAGTATTTTCCTGGCTCGATAGTTGTTGAGATATCGCGAGGAGAACAGAGTGACGATAGATCCGGCAACTGAGTATAAGTTTTTTGGCAGGACTCCGAGAGAAGAGGGCAGCTTAATTTTAGGAGTACTATATGTCTGGGCCTGCGATTACCTTGAGTGCCCAACTGCTCTCTTTAGTGATCGAGCGGGTCTGGCTCGCGATGCAAAAGAATGGAGTGATGCGGATGACGACGATCCGTTTTCATTCCGCTGGTGCTGCGAGGCCCTTGGAATCGATTCAAGAGATTTACTTAAATGCGTGTCGAGTCTATGCGAGCAACCGAGATCTAAGAAACATAAATGGCTAAAAACAATAAGGGAAATGGGTAGGTATTGTCATGGTAGAGGAAATAAATAAGCAACTAAATGACATGACCAAGTGCAGTGTGTTGGCTCGACTACTCGATGGCGTGCGAGTCAACCTCGGTACTTATGTGTCAATCGCAGAGCTACAATCAGATGAGACTTTCGACAGCGAGGTACAGATGATTGCGCAGTTCTTGTCTAAGCTGAGCGATGTCTACAGCAGGAGACTGGCGACCAGGCAAGCGGAGCGGTTCGCGAAAAACATTATCACAGCGAGGCCAAAGCTATGAGCATGATTGCAAATCCAACATCCGAGGCAATAGCGAGCGTGTCCCATCAGATAATCAAGCAACTCAACGAGCAGCGACGGGTGGCCGAAGTGCACTTACGACGCGCAGAGCTGGGGGTCTCAAGGTGGACCGCTGAAGAGATATCGAAAGATCCAGCGATGGCAGATGTTGCGGCTTATTACGCCAAAAAGGAGTTCCAGGTGGGCTTCGTGGCGGCATTGAATCAAGCCGTGGCTTATGTGCGTTCTCGATTGGATGAGCTGGTAGTAGAAGCCAAGACCATCAACAGTACTGGCGTATATGGCTCTGATGATATCGCATACCTAGAGGGTGCTATTCAGATTACTCGCGAAATTGGCGGAGCCCTCGATGCAATCAGGCAGGAGGCGAAGACTCTATGAGTTTATCTATTGAGTATAAGCTAGAGATAATCCAACGAGCATTGAACTACAGCGCCTCAAATTTTCAGGGAGCTGGCGGTCGCCTGTACCTACGTCACTGCCCTGTATGCGAGCGGGAGAATTGGTCACCTCACGTCGCGCTCGGCGAGTGCGCCTGGTGTGGCTTTGGTCGCGGCGTACAGGAAGCACCGGAAGTGACGGATCGTAATCGCAAGAATATATGGTCGGCATATGTCAAAAAGTCGTGATACTTACGGCGTCGGCTGCGGAATCTATCCCATCCTCCTCAAAGACACGCGGTTTTTCCCCGCTTGTGAGTGGCATGATATGGCCTATAGCCAAGATTCCTGGGCATCCCTAAACCTCACACGAGAAGAAGTGGATAGGCGCTTCTTGCATATGATGCTAGTCATCGCTGGCGACAATAGGATTCAGCGAGCTAGGGCGCGGCTCTTTTATTATCTTGCTCGAATATTTGGCGGACCTTTCTGGGATGGCAAATGACACCAATTAAACACGATGAAACAAAGACACCCTGGGCACTGCTTCCATTCGATGCAGTCGAGGCGGTTGTTGAGGTTCTGCGGTTTGGCGCGAAGAAATACGGAGATCGCAACTGGGAACAGGGGGAAGGCTTTTTATATTCACGGCTCTACTCGGCGGCGATGCGACATCTAACTGCATGGTGGGGTGGTCAAGACGCCGATCCCGAAACTGGGTGTAGCCACCTTGCTCATGCGGCTTGCTGCATCCTGTTCCTACTTGCTTATAGATTGCGCGGACAGCACGAATCAGACGATAGACCAAGATATAAGAGGGGTTAATATGCTAATATATCACCTACGCAATAAGGCTAAGCTCATTACGCCGGAGATTGGAGATGCTGGGTTTGATATCACCTGTTACAGTGATTTCGCCCTGGCCCCCGATGAGCAGGCGGAGGTTGTGACTGGTATTACCGTGGCCATCCCCAATGGCTATGTTGGACTTATTCGTGATAGGTCTAGCATCGCTCGCAGGCAGATTTATACGCATGGCGGTGTCATCGATTCCACATATCGCGGTGAGTTGATCGTGATGATTCGCAATCATTCCCGCACTGGGGCGTTCTTTCAGGCGGGTAACAAAATCGCCCAGCTAATCGTAGTTCCATATTGCTCAGCCGCTCAAAGAGTACATGTCCCAGAAGCATTGGGTAGGACAATAAGAGACAAATCTGGCTTTGGTTCCACCGGAGCTTAAGTTGACTAAGACATCTGTTCTCGTAGAAGCGAACTTTATTCGCTTGCTGGGTGCTCGTCGCACAAAAAGAGGGGCTCCAATGGCGGCCTTTGAATGCATGATAAACTCTCGCATACGGCAATGCCGCGTTTTTGGATACGATGCACTAGACCTCCCCAACCTTCTACCTGGCACTAGGTTTACTATAGTACTAAGCCAACCACTCCCGGAGCTGGGGGAGGTTAAGGTGCGCGAGATACGGGGCATCGAGGGTTCTGTAAAAGAAATCATTATCAAGAAATATGGGTCAATTAGTAAGTATCAAGCCGCTCGCAAGAAAGAGAGACTAGAACGGGAGTTCGGTCACTATATGGCAATGCTCATTAGTCATGCGGATGCTAGAAGCAAGATCAAAGCATCATAGAGAATATGACGCGGGGCATAGACTTGGCCGATTATTACGCGGAACACGCTAGCGCCATGAAGGGGTATGCCCAATGCCTCGCTAGGAAGTATAATGTCTGCGCCGACGAAGTGCTATCATCAGCACTACTTCGGTTAGTTGAATTGGACCACAAGACCGCCGCGCATGTATGGGCTAGCATAAGATACTCAGCCCTCTCAGTAGCAAGACAGGACGCTAAGGAGAGAGCCAAGAAGGCTAGGGCGTATATCTCTACGAGAATTTCTCAAAATGTAAGCACCGGTAATGCTGAGCGACTATTAGATACTAAGGCGATCCTTAAGCACATCTGCATAGATAAAATAAGACTCAAGAAGTTGAGAATGTTTGTCGACATGGATGGAGGAATGGGGCAGATCCCCGGATTCTACAAGATGACCTATGGAGCTACCAAGTCTGCCATCAGTCATCAGATCCGGGGGCTGCGCACCTATCTGCTGAATACGTTTGGCAATTATTTCGAGGAGTAGAGATGTCACCAGGATTTGAGAATGATCGGGATTTAATGGGGCTAGTCGCAGCTGGTTCCGAGGAAGCGTTTGCCGAGCTTTATGAACAGCATTTTGATTTCACCAGAAGTATTATTCACAGGTATAATCGCGATAGGTCTGCCGATGAAGAGATACATAGCATGGCCTGGTTCCGAGTATGGCTTGGTCGCGCACAGTTTGCTGGTACAGCCAAGTTCTCAAGCTGGCTCTATAGCATCATCCAACGAGAGTGCTTGCAGCATTATCGCAAGGGTAAGCAGCTGAGATATCAAATGATTGTTATTGACAACATTAAATTCGAAGAAGAGGCGGAAAAGGCGATATGCGTTGATGAGAAGGGGACAATCTCGCGGTTAGCCGCAGGGCGCGTCATCGATACGCTTAATTCAAACCACTTTAAGCAACATAAAAACTTCTTGGTGCATTATGCTACTACTGGCTCCGTTAGTCGTGCTTGCGCTTTGGCTGGCTGCTCAATGCGTCGTGGACACGCGATCCTACAGAAGGCGCGTCAGCTCGTTGAAGAACAATTCGCAGAGGCGCACGATGACTAATAATCTGCCAATAAAGCAGCGAGTGACGTTTGACTATCGGTTGGTAGTGTTGCGGGATAAGCAAGCTGGTAGGTTCATTAACGTGAGTATAAGGCGCGTTTATTATACTTCATTCAAGAAGACTGAAATCGCTAGTATAGAAGCGTCTCCCGTTGAGCTGTTCTCGAAGGACAATCAAGGACTGGCTCAACTTTCCGCTGCTGTGTTTGACGCTATAGATCACGAGCAGGGCGTTTTGACTCTATACGAATAGACGAGGAGTAACGATGACACTTAAAACTTTTACAATAGGAGACATCAGATCATGGAAGCCGAAACCTTGCTATAATCCCAACAGGTGCCTGCCCGAGGACTGGAAGGGTACTGCTCTAGACATCCTCAGAATGAAGGAGATTCCAATCGACGATCGCTTCTGGGTAGTGCTCAGGGAAGAGTTGCTGTCGGCTAAAGAGTTACGTTTGTTCGCAGTTCGATGCGTTAGGCGCGTGCAGCACTTAATGAGAGACGAGCGTAGTATCAAGGCTTTGGATGTCGCTGAACGATTCGCAAATGGTAATGCGACTAAGGAAGAACTTGCGGCGGCGAGGAAAGCAGCGAGGGCAGCAAAGGAAGTAGCAGGAGCAGCATGGCCAGAAGCAAGGGAAGCAGCATGGACGGTTACATGGGCAGGAGAAAGAGAAGCAAGGGCAGCATGGAATGTAGTATGGGAAACAGCGAGGGTAGCATGGGCAGCATGGGAAGCAACGGGGGAAGAAGTAGGGCAATCGCACCTACAAGATTTGATCGGGGTGTTTGAGAGGATGAAGAAAGAATCAAATGACAATAGCTGATGAGGTGGAGCAATGATGAGCAAGAGAATTGATGGGTGGGCGATATGGTCAAAAAGTGGGGGGATATACTCGCGGTTAGATCAAGAGGGGTGGGAATGCCTGTGCATTTATCCCGCGGACGTTTACGAGAAAAATGATTTAGAAGGTGCGAAGGGGGTGAGCAAGTTGTCTCATCAAACCCTTATTCCAATTCGAATAATCCCCGCTAATACATGGGACAAGCTTATGGAGTGGTGCGGGATGATGGCAAACGCCCATAGGCGCAGTTTGGAAACGTTAAATTGCGACGATGCGCTAAGCGAGATTTCGGAAGAGGTGGAGGCGGACAAGAAATGAGTAAGAAAATATCCAAATCTGACATCACTGAAGATCAAAAAAAGCGAGCGAGCGAAATTGTGCGCGAAGTCGTGGCATGGCAATCTGAGCAAACGACAAAAGAAGACGAAGAGCGAACTGCCCGCGCGATGTATGCGCTCATGGGAGAGCGGTTCCCAACCACGGGATCGTTTGCGGGCCAAATTTCAAGCCTGCGTTCAAGCCTGCGTTCAAGCCTGTATTCGAGCCTGGAGTTGAGCCTGGAGTTGAGCCTACGTTCAAGCCTACGTTCAAGCCTGGATTCGAGCCTGCATTCGAGCATGCGTTCGAGCCTGTATTCGAGCCTGGAGTTGAGCCTGGAGTTGAGCCTACGTTCAAGCCTACGTTCAAGCCTGGATTCGAGCCTGCATTCGAGCATGCGTTCGAACATGCTTCCGAGCCTGCGTTGGAGCCTGGATTCGAGCCTGCGTTCAAGTTTCTATCTGGGCACGTTTTGGTCTTACTGGGCTGCGAGGTATTCAATCGCGAAAGCGTTGGGCGCACAGTTTGATGACGCGAAATTCCAGCTCTTTATTAACTTCTCAAGGCATTGCCCTATCGCATTTTGGGCGAAAGAATTTCACATGGTGCTCCCGAAGCCACACAAGGTGCAGCTTGTCGAGGTGGGGGAGACACAGGATGATTGGAGGCTGCCCATTTTCGAGCTTCACGCCGAAAGCGAAACCTCAGTTGAGCTAGGATCGGAAATCAAGCTGTATCATTTTCACAACATCCAAATTCCGGAGCGCATGGGCCGCGTCATGCGCGAAAAGTGGCAGCCGGAATGGATTTTAGACGAAAAAAATTCTGAGGTGAGAAGGCTTTTGATTGAGAACATTGGCATGGAGAAAATCTTTGAGGCCCTGAAGGGGGAAAGCATTTCGCGCTGGAAAGATTATGAGCTTTTTAAATTACCGATTGATGACGGCGAAGATATACACATGCTGAAAATGGTGTGTCCAAGCACTGGGCGTATGTATATTGAGGGAGTGCCACCAAGTATTTCAGACGCACAGCAGGCGTTTCAATGGCAGTGGTACGGCGAGAAAGAAAAAGTTAAGTTCGAGTGGCATGCTTAACAAAGGAGAATGCAAAATGAAAGAGAAAATCGGGTATTTTCACGGCGATGTAGTTTTGATCAAAGTTGACAAAGAGCCACAAGGCGAAATTGTTGCCGACAACATTATCGCGCGGGGCGAAGCAACCGGGCATCATCACAAAGTGTTGGAGGGGGCTGTGGTGATGAAAGGCTTTGACGAAAAAATGTATGTGAAGGTCACTGCGCCCTCCACGAAGATTGTGCACCAGGAGCACGGAGATGACATTGGGCATCCGACCTACCGCTTCAAAGACTTGCCGCAGGGGAATTACGAAATCCGAATTAAGCGAGAGTATCGCTACGGCGAAGAAACCAGGGTGCTCGATTGAGACTGACGTTAAGAAAAGCAATAAAAAACGCCGTGGCAGTTGACCAGACCACCACGGCGAAAACGTTAGTTTATTAGAGGCTAGACCATGCTCAGATTTGTTTTATATGTTGTAATTTGGTGCGCTTTTGTCAACATTACTGTACTGGTAACGCCATGCGTTACTAATGCACAGTCGGCGCGAGTTAATGTGTTCAGGGTACTAGGCGACGGCGCGTTGACAGATGGGCACTTTAGGATAACGCTAGAATCTATAGTATCGCTATATAAAATAGAGTCAGGGGTAACTTTAGTGCCGAGAGTTCGGGTAGTCAAGCGTAACATTTGCCCTGTGTATGGCATTGATTTTATGTCAGTCTACGGAGCCTGGTTCTGTGTCCGCGATTACTATCACGGAAAGGGGTTATGGGAAAGGAGCGGTAAGAAGTTTAGGGGCAGTTTTAAACGCGCCCCAATGGCGCACTTCTTCTTACCGCCCGCAATCTACCTAGACAAGTACTGGATGACAGGCCTGGGTGGAATGGGCGGGAGATGTGTCAAGCGGACGGGGATCTCGCTTTCTAATGCGTATGCTGTAAATCAAGATGGGGATACCAGGATGTATCAGTCTATGATAGCCGGTGCTCACGAAATCGGGCACTCGCTCTCTGCGGCTCACGTCGACAGTATTACTATAATGAATCCAGATCCCCTAAGACTATCCCTTACCCAGGAGCTTCACTTCGATCCTACGAGCGTGGCGCAGATTAGAGCCTGCGCCTCAACTCCATAGTTATTTCTTAAGGGCGGCTTTCACGATATCGTGCAAGGCACCAACTACCACAATCACCTTCCCAGCCGCATCAATCGCCAAGGGGGCTAGGGCAATTAGAGCATTAGCCTCGGCTTGTTTACCGAACAAAGACGCAACCCCCACCAGCAGAACGCCGAACGAGAACTTGCCGCCATTCAGTGGAAGCTTAGAAAGAAGGTCATCGGCTTTACCGAGAATTTTGTCCAACATAATAATCTCCTATAATCCTAGTGATAAATATGCTTCTCGAATCGCATCAAGCGTCTGCTTTTTTTCGCAGAGAGAATAGGTGCGCTGACCTGGTGGCGTGTTTGGGTTGTTTGTGATCCCCTGCCAGCAGGGTCGCCAAGCGATGTAACCTATTCCAGATTCAAGTAAAGAGCGTATGAAATCAGATGAGTGTAGGGCTTTCTCGCCGTCCGCAAAGTACATATCCCCTGGTCTCAGTAAGTGAAATCTTGAATCGTCGGTGAGGTGTAGCTCTAGCACCTCCGCATCGGCTCTTCCGCCGCTCATCGGGTTCCGCATCAATTTATATTTAACGCCTCGGAATTCTGTACGCACTACTTTACTAAGCTGCCTGAACCCCTGTTCCGATAAGTTATCTTCCAGCGAGGGGCAGATAATCCAGTCGAAATCCGGAGCCAGGTCTACCAGGCGTCGAACACGTCTCGCTTCGTTGCGGTAGTCCGCAAGGAGCTTCTTTCTGGCTTTCGAGTTTTTTTGGAGGGTAGAATTGAATTGCGAAATTGTAAGATCCGCTCTGAAATGCGGCAAGGAGCCGTTTCGACGTGGCCGTCTGCAAGGTCCACAATCAATATAAGCAGTAATTTGAAGGGGAGCGCCACCGTTCCAGCGAGCAGATCTATAGTCGTCAAGAAGGATTTTAAGATGCGCATCATTAACCCCAAAGGTTCTATACAAAAACGCCGTAGCCGGTCGCTCAAACCTCCGTAAAAACTGCGCGGCCTCCTTGGCCGGGAATTTCGGGTGGAGCAATCCCAAAAAACCTGCACCGGCGACCGACTCGGCTTCTACTACTTTGATGCTCGCAGAGAGCGCCGTTACTACAATTAAAGCACTAATAGTCTTCTTTAATTGCTTCACTCAACTCAATCTCCTTTATGCGATTAGAAATCTGACTTAACCGGTCAGTGTATTTGGGGTCTGTCTTCATCTGCCTTAATCGCGCCAGCTTCTCTTCTGGGGTGAGAAACTCTTCCTCGGAATCGCTAAAGATGGGGTCCGCCTTAAGTCCGGTCGTACTCAAGAAGGACGAGACCAATCGGTCGGCGAAGCTCTTACTTGCCATAAATACTCCAATTCAATATTACCTATGGGATAGACAGGACGCGCTGGTAGGCGTTTGTCGCAATATGCGATAGTACCTTGTCCGGATATGTAGAATCGCCGCCGCCATTGTATCTGAGCAGGGCCGCTCTAACCGCCCCTTCTGAGCTTGCTACTCTACTCATTGCGCGTAGGTGAAGAGCCAGGATTCTAGCTCCTAAGTCTATGTTCTTAGCTGGATCAAATAGATCCAGAAGATCTCCCTTGTATCCGTGTTCTCTTGCCACTTGCCCCATCACTTGACATAGGCCATAGGACATTGATCTAAGCCACCTCTCGGTGTCTCGGGAGGCCGTAGCTGGAACATCCCCAATGAGAGGCTTACCCTCTAGATACTTCTGATAGAATCTCGGTTCAGCTCGCCTTGCCCTAGCATCACCACTCGACTCTTGAATGATGAGGGCTGCTAGTAGCTTCGGGTCTATGCCATACTCCCTAGCTGCTGCGTGAATGTGAGCGCCGTACACTAGCCACCTATCAGTTGCTTAATCGCTATAACCATTGCCGTATTGAGATGAAACACCTCGGCAATAGCGCCGCCTAGTAGGGCAATCATCACATAGCTCATAGTTGCCAGTGCTCCGGAAATACGGGATAAGTCACGCTCCAATCGCTCCATTGCTAAACTCCATTTTTCCTGGGATCTTACGAGCTGTTCCACTGCTTCTTCGAGCGTAGTTAATCGTCGTTCAACGTCCAAATCTCGTTGTCCTATTGTCATCTCACAATCCTAACGGTAGAGCCCCCGCTGTCGTTTCATGTCGCCAATGCCTGCAACACTCAACGGGCACAAGCCGCGCCTTGCGGAGGTGTTTAAACTTTGAGAAGTAAGGCTCGCTTAGTGGCGAGCGTGGGGGTAGTTCTGGGTTGCGAAGAGCAAACTCGTAGCGTAGTAGCAGTTCTGAATCTTCGGGGCAAAGAACGTACCACTGCTTATACTGCTTGGTATCTTTGCAATATAGAGTTTCCGGCGATACCCACACGCGGAACAGGCAATCTTGATACCTCTCCCACCAATCGCGCCTACTCGACTCCGAGTGTTTAAATCTTAGTATTTGTATTACCTGCCACCGCATGAGTTTGTTCTTGAGGCCATGCCTAACGAGCCAATTGGCATATGCCTCGTTTCGCTTACCGCGCTGCACAATCTCGTTTGGAGTTAGTATCAACCTCTCTTGGTCGTCTGGATGGCTGTAGGGATCTCGCCATCTTATGGGGTTAGTACATGAATAGAAGTAGCTAGGGATGCGTTGAGTTACAACTCTCGCCATATTGGTCCTATATGGTTATGGGTTAGCGAACTATTCCCAGCCGTGACGCCGGGCCTTCCGTCGCGCACTGAGGGAGCGGGATTCCGCCACCTCTTGAAGCTGACTACGAATCTGTCCAAGGGCTTGCATCTCGACGTTTTGCTCTTCTATGCGAGCACCGGAGAACGCCTGTAGCGCCTTCATAGACGCGGGGACTTCTGGGTTGATAGCAAGATTACCGAGGGATAGGGCTCTTTCTATTCCAGGAATGAAGGTAACTAAAGACCAGAGCCTTCCAGAATTAACGATATACCGACCTTTCCCATCGGGGACTCCGCCTAAGTATTGTTTGGTGAAGTCATCAAGTCCATTAAAGACCGTCTCTGGGATAGCGCCACCAGTGAATTGGGCAAGTTGCTTACCAGCTTCCTTGAGCGCTGGAACTTTGCGAAGAAATTCTGCATTAAGCGGCTTATCGAAGTATAGGTTCTTACCGCTAATCTGTTCCGCTGCCGCCACTATCCAAGGGTTACCCGCTGCAAATAGCTTCTGCGCCGTCCTGTGGGCCGAGTCGCCGACGGCATCTACAATCTCTCCGACCGACGCTTTGCGTGGTGACTGTAGGCTAAAAGAAGCAAGGAGTGTATTCATCGGTAGTCCGAAGTTTCTGGCTACCAATGTGTCGCCGGACTTTGTTTTGCCGAGCATAAAGGCCACTTGCTCTTGCTGCGTAGCTGTCTTGAGCAAATCATAGTCATGAGTGTCTAGGTCTTGTACTTCTTGATTGGAAGCGAAGAACTCTGCTGTAGACCGAGCTGCCTTCATTTGTGCTAGAAGGTCCGAGGGCTGAGTGATGAGCGAGCGTAACGTCAGCTTGGTCGAGCCCTTCATCCAACCATAAAACATGAAAAATCTACGCGCTAGTGATTGCTCAACCGGAGTCATGTCCCGGTAGTTGATCATAATCTCTTGGGTATGCCTTAGCGCGTCGGGCAGAGTGTCACCCCTTTCTAGTCGATGGAGGACGTGAGCTGCGCGAAAGTTTTGCTCGAAGAGTCCTCTGACTTTTTCGGTTGCTTGTTTAAATGCAAGCATCCGACTGCCGGGAGTTCTGGCATTGGCAAGAACGCTATTCTTACCCTTAACCCATGAATCTACGTCGAGCTTAGCAGCGCCGTCGACTAATTCGAATAAGTCAGTTGCGCTAGCTTTAATACCGCCAGCTCTAAGAGCGCGTTTGAATGTAGCGCCGTCTATAATGGCACCTCCGGCTGTGCGGATGCCAGCTCTTCCGCCTAGTATATCATCAAGCCGAGCAAGTAGTCCGGGGTCATGCGCTGCGATACCGCCATCGAAGAACCTAAGCAGACCATCGCCGATGACGTTCTGTATGTGGAAAGCTGGGAATGGTATCGTCGCAGACTTCTTTAGGAATGACATCGAGCTATCGTTTAGCCTAAGCAGGGCTTGCCCGAAGGGACTATCGGATAACTTATTTTTCAGCCAATCCCGAGCAGCTAGGTTTTCATCCATCGCTCTCGCTATGTGATCCGGTACCCAGTAATCCTCACCGTCTACGGTGCGATAGGACGCCTTCTCCCCTAACATGGGGGCATTGCCGTCTAATGGCCTAAAATTACCCTCCCATGCTTTGTTGTGAATGACAGTCTGTACGTCATCTAGCTCTTGCTGCAACTGCTTCTGTAGAGTTGGGGGAAGGTTAGGCTTCGCTAGTTCGCGCTGAAGAGACTCCCTTTTACCGAACATCTGTATCTTAGCAGCATCCGCTAATACTTCTGGGTCGGTAACTTTTTGTGGGGTTGGTATACGAAACTTTCGCAACATCTCCGCTGCTGGTCCGGCGGGGTCAGTAGCAGCTTCTCTATAAAGATTCTCTACAACCTGCTTTGGCAGTCCGTTCTCTAGGGTCATGCGCTTCACGTAGGCCGCCCTGGCTTGCGCACTAAGAGATGCTCGCTTGCGAGTGAAGTATAGTAAGGGGGCGTTGGTTTGTCCGACGTAGCCAGCGTCGAGGGCTTCTTGGAGCGTGGTGAACTTGCGGGTCTTTGAGAAGTCAAAGCCAGTGCCTGACTTGCCTACCTTCACGCTACTAACTTTCGGGTTGTGGTAGAGGTGTGGGATATATCCATTTAAATATGAAGTGCCGACGCCAGCGATAGTATCTTCATCGTGCATGGTGTCGAACGATTTCTTGAGCGCTATGAATGCATCTCGTTCCTCACCGGCGAGGGAGGGGTCCGCTAGAATCTCATCAATGCGCCGCTGGGCTATGTTGTCAAAGCCGCTTTGCTTAGCCATGCCGAGAATAGCATCATCGGTTTCATTGGCTACGCCCTTAGCGTATCTCTCCATAGCACCAAGCAATTGGCGCTTATAGTCCGGGGAGGCGAGTTCTATATAGTCATTAAACTCTTTTAGAGAGCCGCGCATAGCGGCGTCCATTCTTAAGGCCGCATCATTGAGAGCCTTGGTGCCGGTGGCATTCTTTAGTATTGCGCCTTTTGCGTCGCGAACTACTCGACCGTCTGGTCCCTTCTGGAATATAAAGTTTCCGAGGTCATTGACCATGTGCTCCATAGAGACATCATCAATCTCAGCGAGCGCATTTCGGTATTCGTTCTCAGCTATCTTAGCCTTTGGCCCTATTACGAATGTGCGCAGAAAAGTTCTTTGAGCACCTTTATAGAACTCTTTAGTAGCGTTAGTAACCATCTCCAATGGCTTACCAATGCCGGGGGTTGATAGGACAGCTTCGCCGACCTTATTGGTGAAGTTTAGTAACTTATTATTGACAGTTTCGCTAATCTGCGAAATGGAGTCTACTAGATTGTCCGACGCTTCCCATTCGAAAATCTTGACTCTACCAGTCTTGCCGATTTCGGATAGTTGATTAGCTACGCCCTTAAAGGTCTTCTTGATGATACCGTCCACCTTCTCGGCTGGGGCAAAGATATCCGCGACTGGCCCGGTGTCTGTAGCTAACTTAGTTAGCTTAGCTGCCTGCGTTTCATTTGCAAAAAGATGCCCGGCGAAAGGTAGATCAATTCCAACTCTAAATCCCGGCTTAACAAAGGATTTGTCGATAAATGCCGCTAGCTCATTTTCATTCCCAAGCTTAGCCGCAATCTCAGGGCTCGCTTCGATGAGGGGCTTGAATTTGCTATGGGCTTGATTGGCCGCGAATGTGGCCGCCTCTAAGGCTGCCTGGCTACCGCTTTCCTTTGCCTTGGCTAGGTTCTTAGCTGCTGATTTCCATTCGAATAGCCCTTGATAGGCTACGTCTATAAGCTTCTCGGTATCGAGCGCGGTCGCGGCTCTGGTCGCGTCATCCATCCCGGAGCGCAGTGCTTCACTAATGATTGTCTTTTCTGCTAATCCCGCCGCCGTTAGCGCCTTTCCGCCAGCCTGCGCGAATCTCGAAGTACCAAATGAAAGATAGGTAAGTGGGTCTGTAAGAACGTCCATAGCAAAACCTGCTACGGCTCGCCCTGCCGGAGTTCCCCAATTGGCGTGTTTGAGTATCTGAGAACCGGTAATGTCATCGGCTGCGCCTCTATACATAGCGCCGCCTATACCCTCTTCTCCAAGCTTGCCCTGAACGGCTGAGTCGATTATGCCACCTACGGCTTGTTGTGGGGTCGCAATCCAATCCAATACCTGGCTAAATGTGCTCTTCCTCGGCTCTATTGGACCAGGGTCAATACCCTCCTTCTCTAGGCTGCGCTGTAGCTTATACACGTCCATAGCTGCGCGTCTAGCTTGATAGTCAAGCCCTGGCTGCGCTATGAGATCTGCTAATGGATTGGTCATTATTTAACCACGCCAAGTTTCTTTACGGCTGCGTCTATTTCTTCCGGGGAGGATGTAGCTTGTAGTGCGCTGAGGAGTGGGGCTCCTGAGTGACCGGCTTCGGCTATTTGCTTGAGTAGGTTCTGAAATTCATCGGGAGTCGTCATCTCACTCCCGGCTCTATTGATGATAGCTTTAAGCATAGCATCAAGCAACTGTTGGCGCATCCCTTGTTCTTGGAGCTGTCTAAAGCGCATCTGGGTAATGGTTTCACCAAGGTCATTCTTGGCTTCGCCTGAACTGATTTTGCGATTCTCTGCCTTAGAACGAGGCTCCAACATTGGTCCTAGTTTCTGTCCACCCTGGTATATCCCTTCGTTTCCTATTGCAACAAACATGTCTTCCGGTCTTGTGTTACTAGCTACGGAGGCGAGGTCGGTAAGGGCCGCGATAGCCTTTGAGCGATTGGCTTCTTTGGCTAGATTTTCCTGGATAACAGCCTCTTGCGCTGCCTTTAATTGTTCTATGGCATTGACTTCCGCCTTAGTCGCATCGTCTTTAAATCGGAATGGGGAGCCGGTTAGTTCAGAAACGCCACCCTCGATAGCTGAGCCAGCAACGTCTGCTGCGCCAGAGACAAGCGGACTAGCAATCGCCCATCCCATTTTAAATGGTTCAATCGCTTGTCGCGCAACACCAGAGCCAAGCTCCCTCGCAATATCCCCGGCTGAGCGATTAGAATATACAGCTTGATTGATTGCCTGAGCTAGTGGAATCTGCTGCCTAGCTTTAGCCGCCGCGCCGCGTACATCTTCTGAGCTAGGGAACATGGCTTGCAATCCGGCTATTAGCCCTTCCGGCCCCCCCTGAGAGAGAGAGTCCTGTAAAAGCTTTAGATAATCAGATTGTCCATTCGCCATAAGATAATCCCGATCCATTGTTTGCGAGCGTAACCACTCGGCAGCTTTATCGGCCATCGCCTAAAACAAATCCCGCCTAAGAAGCGCCGCCATTAGCTCCCTACGTCTATTTTGAGCAAGGAGCATTTTTCTATTAACAGCGTCACTAGCTAATTCACTTTCTAGCTTTCGTTGTTGCATTTCAAACATGGCATTATCCATGCGCAATTGGCGCTCTCTTTCAGCTTTTTCCATGTCGCGCTTGAGAGCCTCATCTATGGTTAGGCCGCCACCTGTCTTCATGCGCCCACCAGCTACCGCCATTCCGCCCCCGGACCTAGGTTGAGGAGCCTGGCCTCCCGCGCCTGCGCCGCCCATCATCTTCTTAGCTAGATCGCTAAGTTGCATAGAAAGCCGCTCCTGCTGCCTACCAGACTCGGCAAAGTCAAGATTACCAGTCTTCCGATTCTGCGTCGCAAGGCTCTTTTGTAGGGCTGCTGAGAATAGTATATTAGCAAGAGGACCAGCTCCGGCTAGGCTAGACCTTAAGGGATTAGTGGTTGCGTCTAAGTAGGCAGCGTACTCGCCGCCGCTCATACCACCGCCACCAGCACCGCCGTATGGATTGATATGCCCAGAGCCATCAGCTTGCAAAGACCTACCAAGCTGCCCTAATTGCAAGCGTTGAGCATCCTCGGTTAGATCCTGGCCACCGTCCTGTGTCTTCTCTTGGGGGATGATCCCTAAGAATCGACCGGCTCCTGACATGAGATCTCCTAATGAATGGCTACTTCCGCGCCCCGACATTAGTAAGCCCCCCTTCTTTGCATATATGCCGACATCATGGCATTCGGGTCTGGGTTTGGCATGTTTGGATTAAAGCCCCCAGTCTGTCCCATACCAATAGGTCTTAGTGTTCTTTGAGGTGGAACAAATCCCCCATTAGGCATTCCGCCATGAAGCATCGGGTCAGACCGGCTTCCCATTAGATTGCCGCCATTAATCCCAGTATTGCCATTGCCGTTTAGTCTTGGGTCGGAGCGACTACCAGCTAGGTTTCCACCATTAAAACCTCCGCCAAATCCGCCCGGGGGCATTGATGGCCTTACCGGCATCCCAAAGCCGCCAGACATTACGGGCTGCCGCCTTCCATATTGAGAGGCTAGTTGATTGAGCATTCCCGCAAAACCAGATCCCCCGCCAAATGCGCCGCTATGCCCAAAGTTCGGGGTTTGGAACTGAGGTGCGTTCTTTTGCTGATATTGCGCAAAGGCTTGTCGGAAAAGATCTTCATAATTCATTAGTATTGTCCCAATTCAACTTTAGCCCTGAGCTTACCCATGCGCTCTTCTGTCTGCCTATCTCGCTCTTTGCTGTATGCACCGAGTTGAGAGTTATAGTAGTCAAGGGCATTTTGATTCTGCGCGAGCTGCTCTTGCATCTGCTGTTCATTACGGAACTGCCAAGCATTCTGCGCCATGTTGCGCGTAAATTGCTCTAGCCCACCAAGCCCAGATGCCGCTCCGGTGGCAAGTCCCAATCCCTGCAACCTCGCATTTTCAAAGTTCTGCTCAAGTTCATTTAAGCCCTGCGCATATTGCTGTCTCTCGCCGAGGTCTAGTGACTGCCTGGCATTTTGATATGCACCACTAGCACCAAAGCCTCTACCAGCAAATTGACCGGACAAGCGGTCTTGAGCGCCTTGAGCCGCCGAGGTTAACCTTTCGCGGAGTCTGTTTGCTGCGTTGTTATATGCAGACTGATTGCCCTGTGTTGCCTGCTGGAAGATTTGATTAAATAAACCCTCGGCCTGCATTGGCCCTTGCGGCCCTTCATATGCGATGAGGGCTGGATTCTGCCACTCGGGGGAGTTTGGTATCCAATCCGGGAACTGGCCTGGATCGGCTCCGCCGCCTGTTGGGGGTTGGTTGCCGCCAATCGGGGGCTCTTGATGAGTACCGCCGTCACCAGTTCCCGCGCCGTCCCCCGCGCCGCCGTCTGCTCCACCACCGCCGCCGGTGCTGCCACTCCCTGAGCTGGGGGAGGTTGCTCCGCCGTTATCCGAAGGGGCTGCGTCGCCACCGTTAAAATTGCTGTAGTCCATCTGTCCAGTGGCCGAGTTGTATTTCTCCCAGCCTTTGCCTGGTACAAAGCGGTACTCCGTTTCTAGGCCGCCGCTGGCGCGTCTACGTGCATCCGGGGGCACTCCATACTGAGCAAAGATATCCGCATATTGCGGATTATTCTTGGCAAATTTATCAGGATCAAAAGTCGAGGCGTCTTGCTGCGGGTGCTGATTCTGTTGTTTTTGCCCCTGCTGCTTCTGCCCTTCCTTCTTGCTGTCTTTCTTTTTATCTTTAGCCATTATCTATTATCTCTGCGTAGGCGTTCCCTGAAATGAATAAAGAGCTCTGATAGTAAAACCTTGGACTGACTTGCGGAGGTGTCCACCAGATAGAGGTGTATATATCGCGCTAACCCCTGCGGCACGTTCTTTACGTCTGTACTATTGCTTGGGATAGTTATTAGACTACCCGAAAATGAGCGAAGGTGGGGGTCTTCAAAGTCCTTTAGGTACTGCAAAGTACATAAGCCATCGGACGTTGGGTCGCCGTAGCTACCCATAAACTGTAGTCCAAAGATGCGCTTATAACCACCGTTGTCAGAGCCGAATGATAACCTATTAGTGAGTAGCGTAGAGGTTATGTTAGAGCTGTCATCTTGGGTCTTGTCTCGTCTGAAGATACTACGAATATGTCCGCGAGTGCCGTTGAAGAAGCCAAGGAAAGTCTTATCCTGCTGTGGGTCTAGTAGCTCGGCTGAGGGTTGCGGATGAAATAGCGTCGTCGGATAAGCGCCGCTAGTGTTCTCGTCTGTGATTGTCGGGAATGTGTATTCGCACCACATGTTACGACCACCGCCAGACAATTCCGGTGACCATCCCCAAATCTTAACTCGGTTAGTTGGAGTGCCAGCTCCGGCCTCAGTCACCCAATTAACCGTATTGAGTGAGCCGTCTACCCAAGAGACCGCTGCGCCATTAGCGTCTTCCCATTGCACGTATTGCGTGGAAACTGCATTAACAAAAAAGACGAACTGTCGAATCGACGGGTTCCATGCGCAAGCTGAGTAAATCTGACTATTATAACTGCCAGCTAGCAACGGCTGTAGGTCATGGTCTATCTCCCTAGAGATGTGCATTCCATTGCTAGAAACATCAACAAATCCTTGCTCGGCTAGACAAACAATATTCTGCCCGTTAGTAGCAACTGACTGCGGGAAGAGCGTACCTACCCCAGTGCGAAAGGGCTGTAGCGAGAAAGAGTCTTCGTCTGTGCCGGAGATATAACTAATGCTCCGTGGATGAAATATGAGCATCCTACCAGGAACAACCAGGAGAGCTGTAATAGGCTGAGTAGTACGAACGTAGTTAGTCGCCGGAAATAGCTCTAGGTCCGATGGTTGTCCCGTATATGCTAGGCTAAATGCTAGCTTAGACGGGTCCGCTGCATCGACCATCCAAAGCCTCTGCGCATATGTCGCTATAATAAAAGACGAATCTGGTGGAAGTTGATTTCTCCCGAAATATTGGGCTGCCGTAGTTAGCTCGCTATCTTCCTTGTCATCGTAAACGCTAGTGCTTGCTACTGCTATTGAGGTGACAAGATAGGGAGTCGCGCCGCCATCATTGGTTCTGTATATTCTCTTGTGCGTCACGTTAGTAAGCCCCGCGTCCGTGGGCACGGATATTAGGTGGCTATCTCTTTCGCCTACAAAAGTAGTCGAGAGAGGCGACCAGTCGGATTCTAGGCCGGTATTTTCGTTGTAATAAGTATACATCCACTGCCAACCTGACCTAGCTTCTTGGTCAAGTGGTCCCACTAGAGAGGTAATCCAGGTCGGTGCTTGAGTGGGAGCCGGGATGCCGACTCTCTCTATAGAGCTACCAGGACCAGCCCAGAAGGCCGGACGACCACCGGCTATCCAAAGCCTATCACCATGCATGACCATAGTATTTAGGCGCGTAGTGGAAAAGGAGCAGCTATTGCTGACTGATACGGGGTCCCAGTTGCTACCAGTTCGCACTTGCCACTGATTGCCGCAGTTTGCAATTACCCTAGTGCTGAGTGGAATGGGGGAGTCGGGGGCTCCGACTACATACTCACTTATCCCAAGTATTCTGGCTGGGGCAGTCGGGGCTGCGTCTAGAGCCTCTAAGGAGCTGCCGTGCCTCTTGAGGATTGCGCCGATTCGCTTATCAGG